>Ga0247841_10000315_pt1 | contig 129821 bp, 100 predicted proteins | sample LaCruzMarch2015__2_FD_192410 | JGI IMG/M metagenome (GOLD analysis project Ga0247841, IMG submission 192410) | Freshwater microbial communities from meromictic Lake La Cruz, Castile-La Mancha, Spain - LaCruzMarch2015_18m | ecosystem: Environmental > Aquatic > Freshwater > Lake | place: Spain...
CGGATGAATTTGGCTTTTTTCGTAAAAACATGCACAAATATACGATCGGGACACCCATTTTTAAAACCCACATCAATAAAATCAAGGGGTTCAGAGGGTGTTTTTAAAAAGTGCGGAAAACAGGAGACCGTGAGGTCTCCTTTTTTCACCAATTCAGCTATTCGCTTATCTTTGCTGTATAGTTTGATTTCATGTCAACAAAGTAAGACGACAATCTCACTCATTCAAAAGAAAATCATTTCCTTGCAGATATCCAGCGATATAACTTGATATTTTTATTGCCAATTTATTAACAATTAGTTGGCTAAAAAGAAAATGAGACTGCCTCGGACTTTTGAGACAGTCTCTTTCAATAACTAAATTTATATTTGTATTTATTTAATTTTCAGTTATTTGACAAGCTATTATTCTTGTTTTACAAACTGTCCCTGCACAACTCCTTCATTGGTATAAATTTTATAGAAATACATACCTGTATTTGCATTTTCATCCCATGTGAATTCAGTTTTACCTATGCAATTGATTGTACGTTGACTAATAATTTTACCCATAGCATCGTAGATCTCGAACATAGCGTTACCATTTATTGGTTTCTCAACTTTAATGGTAACGGTTTTGCTGAATGGATTTGGATAAACTCTGTGTGACAAGGCATTGATTGATGGTTTTTCAATCAGGCCAACAAGATCACCAACATAAAACAATGGCGTTAATTCCTGCCTTTGAAAATTTCCTGCTTCATCTGTAACAATAATCTTTAACGAAACCCATTGATCATTTACTAAACCCGTCAACGGCGCCAAACTAACTTCAAAGAAATTACCGTATGAAACATGGAACATATTTTCTTTTTCAACAACCTCCATTTGCGTATATGTTTGACCATCCGTTGACCAATAAAATTCTATGGATGGTTTGCCAATATATAACATTTTGTATGGATTATTATATTCGTCATAAGTAATACTAAAATCACCTGCCGCAATTTCTATTTTTGAACTTTCTAAATCCAGTATGTTAATATTTTCTTTGCCATCCTGATCCATAACGCGTAAGATAGTCAATGTTGGAGGCATGGCATCTTCTTTATTGAGATCAAATTCAATGTCGGTAATATTGGTTAAAGTAACATTGTAGGCATGTACTTCACTGTTGCTGGCACTCATATGAACTATCCCTGGATCAGAATTCGTTGAAGTGAATAAATTCATTGTATCTTGAGAAACAACATTTCCATTGACATCAATGTTTAACAGAATATCATCTAAGTCATAATATCGTTGTAGTCCACCTTCACCCAGATATGCAAATGATCCACCATAAAATGTATTTCCATAAGGACTATTCGATTCATTGTAGCAATTTGCCTGATAGTAAAGAATTGGAACTCTATACCCATAATAAATCGGAATTTCTGGATTGTAAATATTTACAGCTGGTGTAAGGGGAGTAATATTTGTGTAATTTTCATTCAATAAGCGTGTCATCGTTGTATGAGGAAATCCAAATGGTTCTTTAACTATTTTACCCTCGGAATTTAATGCCCATTCAAATGAGCTCAATGAAGCATCATAAAAAGTCCAATAAGGAGGAATAAATTCGGGTTCCCTAAAATAAATAAAGGGTTCTATCATAAAATCTATGTCTCCGGGTTGAGGACTATCTTTAAGTTTTGAATTTGTGATAACAGTAAGTGGGTTGGAACGGACATAAACTGCATCTGTATACCTTTGAGTACCAGAAAGCAGGTTGTTCTCTCCATCTTCAAGGTGATAAAAAGCTGATTCTGTCCACCCTAAATGCAGAGTATCTGGGTTATCCTCATTAATCTGGAAATATTCAGGATGAGAAACCATATCCTCTACATGGTTGGTGGTTGCAGTATCACTAGTAAGACCTTCTGTAATAGCATCTTGTAATATGAAGTAATATTTCGAATCTGTAGTCGTAAATTGAAAGAAAGTATTAATACTACATCTGTCGCCAAAATCGTTAAAATAGATCGGTATTTCTTCATAATGGTCAAGGTATTGTCCAGTTAAACTACCATAAAAACTGGCTTGTATAGAATAATGCATACTAAGGTAGATTGAAGGTAGGAATAATTCAATATTATCTAATTCAGAAATATCTGTGCCGTTTTCATCCACAGCAGTTAGAGTTAACTTATTAACTGCCTCTTCCGTTGAAAAATTAAATGTAGTGTCGGAAATAATATGCAATTGGTCATAAATAAGATAACAACGATAGTTTTCATTGGTCTCACCCATCATTACAAGATCATAATATCCTTCTGAAACATCACCTTGAAAATCAGGATCAGGATAATAAATTTCCTCTCCATTGGAAAGAAATCCATCCAATGCATTCCCTTCAAAAGTAATGGTCAAAGAATGTATGGGTAAAGAATGCGCTTCTTTGCATGAAAGCGAACTGGGTGTATGCTCTTTATAAGTCATATATATGTCGTCGCCAAGTTCCTTAATCGTGTACCCCTCTGAAACTTGAACAGTTCTACGCGTACCGTTTTCGTTTTTGGATGTACGAATTTTTTGTGCGTAAGACAATTGCATACACAATAGTGGGGCCATCATCATTAATAAATAAAGCTTTTTCATAAAATAATTATTTGGTTAATAAATAAATTTAATTGACATCAAAAGTAGCATAGTATATACAACAAGGTTAAAATGTCCCGTGTGCAATAGGAGTACAATTAAAAATTACTGGGGGGCAATAGGGGGGCAAGGTATATTAACCCAAATCCGCCGTTAGGAATTTGGGAAGTGTGAGAAATTTTGTGTAAAAGGTCTCTGACCATGAAATCAGCAGATCAACTAATATTTTGAAAGAAAACTGGTCAATGTGTCATCAAGATTTGTGATATCAAGTGTTTTTCTTAATCTTTTCCGTGCTGATTTAACACTTTCAAGGCTGAGGTTGTTGATAGCAGCGATATCTTTCGATGACAAATTTAATTTGATAAAAGCGCACAGGCGCAGTTCGTATTGAGTCAAACTCGGAAAATCAACGAGCAATTTGTTATAAAAATCAGGTTGGATTTGAACAAAATAATAATCAAAATCTTTCCGTAAATTGCTTTTTGAGGTTTGTTTCAAGCTGTGGATCAAGGTATCAATACTCTCGGTACTCTTGGAGGAATTGCTTGTGTAAACTTCCAGCTTCTTTATGATTTCATCTATAAGTTCCTTTTTCTGTAATTGCAACAAAACCTTGGAAGCCAGTTCTCTATTGCGTAAATCAAGTGTGTTGGAAAGTAATTGTTCATGTATCTTTTTATTTTTCAATACGATATTTTTTTTGTTCAGCAATAAAGAAACGATTATGGTTGCCAAAACAAAAATCAAAATGATGAAACATAATAAAATAAGTTGCTTTTTGCTTTTAATTTCAGCCATCATCTGGTGTTTCATAAGATCCAACTTTGTTCGTTCTTCAATTTCTTTAATTTCTTTTTGTAAAATCAGTTGATTTACCAGGTTAATATCCTTGATTTTATACAAACTATCATTTAACTCATCATATTCGTATAGGCAAGGCATTATGTCATCAAATAATTGTAACTTACCCAATGCGCGTAATTCTATCCATAAGCAATTGATTTGATATGTCAGAAACCCATATTTTTTAGCCTTTGCTTTACATGACCGTGATAGAATAAGTGCTGAATCATATTTATGCAAATCAAATTTTACTTCAGCATAATTCATCATTATGTTTAAATAGCATTCCATATTCGTATCAACATTAGGCACACTTAATGCTTTTTTTAGATACATTTCACCCATCTTGTAATCCTTTTTATTAAGATAGGAAATCCCAATGCCATCTAGCACTTTAGGTAAATCATGCGATGATCGTATATTTTTATATGCTAAATTAAAGTACAGGAGCGCCGAATCGTGATTATGCAACTCGGAATACACCCCCCCGATATTAAAAAGAACATCAAATGCTAAAGTATCTTTAAGAATACTCTTATATAAATTAATGGCTGATTCCGGTTCGTTCATTAAAGAATAAATCACTCCAAGATTGTTTCTTAAACCGTATTCTTCGTCAGTAAAACCTAAACTTTTATTAATTTCAAGTCCTTTTATTACATGCTGATAAGCTTCAGGTAACATATTGCATTTTCCATAACATGAACTTAAACTTTTATGAATGCGTAAGAGAAGATGCTTGTTCGAGGGATTATCACAAAGGATAATGGCTATATTTTGCGCTGATAATAAATATTGTATTGCTTCTTTGTTTTTAGATTTTCCGCAATAATATATGCCATGATAGTAATGCACCAATGCCTTGCTATAATTATCATTCAAATTATCTGACAACTCGCTTATTTCCTTGATAAAAGGTAAGATTTCCTCATATTTTTCTTCTTTTAACAGTACATCTACAACTTTTTTTAAAGCATATACCCGCGCCATATCTGATTTGTTGTTCTGCTGTAAAAGTGTAGCTAAACTATCAGGAAGCATGAAAACAGCCGCTTGCGAGCTATCTTGATAACAGAAAAATGTCAGAAGCGAAACTAAAACGGTAATATTTAAGACTTTAAAGTGTTGCATCAAAAATAAATTGGCAATGTCATAGATAGCGATCGTAGATTTTATTAACAACCATTTGATTTCGCTTTTTGAATGTTATGTTTTTGGCCTGTCTAATAGTAGTTATAAAATAACACAACCATGAATATAGTACAAATATACAAACAGTTCCCGGATCATGAACTGTTTGAGCTAACAAAGCATAAACTGTAAATATTATCAACCAAGGCCCTATTGTATAAACGTTGTAAATCTGCGCCTTATGAATAAGAAATTCTTATAAGCAAGGGGTAAAAAGGTCTCATTAACATCGGAGGTTCTCAACTTTTCCAATCAAGCTCTATGTGATAAAATTTTACGGCTGTCTATCTCCCTATGTATTCCTTCTTCTCTTCGATACACCTCGTCGTATCAATCTTGAACGCATCGGGCTTATCATATGTTGTATGGTAAAAAACCGGTCCTTTATCGGACCGGTATCACACCCCACCTACTAATAAATTTGTAATGCGAATCAAGGGTTAAAAATCAAATAAATAAAAGCGGCAGCTAATTTGCCAAACACGTGAACAAGAAGGCCTTTAGCTGACCGTACTTTACTCGCTCTTTGAAAGTCTGTTTTTTCAATCAACCAATTGAAAAATGACTCAATTGGTTGCCGAACCGCCGATACTGCTCTTGAGAACAGGTCGTTGGCAGCCCTGTCATGCTGTTTCTCCCATTCTGACTGGTTTTTTATCCCTTTGATTGGAGTAAGCATCACAGCATTCTGAATTGTAGCAAGATTAATAATGTGTATTTTCAAATTAGACATCAATTGCACGCTTACTTATCTTTTGCAAAAGCAGAAAGGCATAAGCATGTTATTGATTTTTATGGAGGAATAAATTCTTTGTTAGCAATTGGATTCTATACCAATAAATGGAATAAACAAGTTGATGAGCACTTAACCTTAAAAAATATGGGACTGGATACTTGCATAATTCGGTTTGAATTTGCAAGATCCATAAAAAGGTCGTTGCTAAAGCAAAAGCCCGCACTCGTTTCACTCGTGATGGTCTTTTCCCATACCCGGTTCAAATGAGTTTGATCCGGGTATGAAAAAAGCCCATTCCTTACGGAGCGGGCTTTGCTTTGTCTCCCCGACAGGATTCGAACCTGTGACCCATTGATTAAGAGTCAATTGCTCTACCAACTGAGCTACGGAGAGAAATTGGGCTGCAAAGTTAGTAACTTTTAGAGGAATAAAAAGAGGGCGGAAAAATATTTTACCTTTGTACTTTACCTGATGTATGAATAAAAAACCGGTCAAATCCGCCCTGAACGTTATGGAAGGGATCGAACAACCCGGACAGATCAATACCGAACTGGTCGGAAAATTGAAATCGGGAAAAAGGAGAAACTTATCTGTTAAGGATTTTGTTGATGGAATTCTTTCAGGCAACAGAACTATTTTAAGTAAGGCCATTACCCTGGTCGAAAGTTCCCTTTTAAAGGATCAGGAAAAAGCCCAGGAGATCATTGCAACTTGTCTGAAAAGCCTTCAGCCGGTAGATGATACCTGCCGGCCCCTCGTCAAAATATCGGACAGGGATCAGAATAACCATCCTGCATCCCGCATCCACTTTCCTGAATCCTGCATCCTGCATCCTGTTTCCAGCATCCGTGTCGGCATCACCGGTGTTCCCGGCGTCGGAAAGAGCACATTCATCGAAGCGCTTGGTACATTTCTTACACAGCACGGGCATAAACTTGCCGTCCTTGCCATCGATCCCAGCAGCGCCCGCACCAAAGGGAGCATTCTTGGAGATAAAACCCGGATGGAGGAACTCTCGGTCGACCCGAATGCCTTTATCCGCCCCTCCCCTTCGGCCGGATCCCTTGGAGGGGTTGCACGGAAAACCCGGGAAACGATCATCCTTTGCGAAGCTGCCGGGTTTGATGTGATTTTTGTCGAAACCGTAGGCGTGGGACAGTCAGAAACTGCCGTTCACTCCATGGTCGACTTTTTCCTTCTCCTCATGCTGGCCGGCGCAGGCGATGAACTCCAGGGTATCAAAAGGGGTATCATCGAAATGGCCGATGCCATCGTCATCAATAAAGCTGACGGGGATAATCTTAATAAGGCTAAGGTTGCCCGGATGGAATATGCCAATGCCCTGCATCTCTTTCCTCCTTCCGGAAGCGGATGGATCCCTGTGACTGACGTCTGCTCTTCCCGCACCAGGGAGGGAATTGAAAGAGTCTGGGAAACCATCTTGACTCATCATGACCTGATGCAGAAAAATGGTTATCTCCTGCGGCAGAGGATGGAACAAAATCTTCAGGTGCTGGAGGACTGCATTGAGGAGGGGTTAAGAAATCACTTCTTCTCAGGAAAAGATATCACCCTGGCTATTTCCAGGGCACGGTCAGAGATCAGTAAGGGTTCTCTCAGCCCATATACGGCGGCCCGGGAATTACTTGATCATTACTTCCGGAAACTTAAGGATTATTGATTTTCGACCAGTGAATTTAAAAAAGGCGCAATCTCCTCAAGGGACAGGACATGATCAACCGGGGTGGAGAGGAGTGCTGCGCGCGGCATGGAATTCACTTCGGCCGTTTCGGGATCCTCTACGATCGTTAACCCGCCAAGTTCCCTGATCTTTTTTAACCCCTTGCTTCCGTCGTTGTTAGCCCCGGTGAGGATGATCCCGATCAGGGTGTCCCGGAATGCCTCTGCGGCCGTTTCAAATAATACATCAATAGAAGGTCTGGCATAGTTGACCCGCTCATCTACGGTCAGGGTAAAGGTGTGATCCGCTTCAACAAGCAGGTGATAATTGGGCGGAGCAACATAAGCCATTCCCTTTACCGGTTTTTCTTTCTCATCCGCTTCTTTAACAGTAAGCATTTTCAAGTCGTTGAGGATATGAATGAGGTAGTTTTCGGCATCGGGACTGATGTGCTGAACAATGATCACCGGAAGTTTGAATGGTAATTTCAATCCGCCGATTAGTGTCTTCAGGGCATTCAATCCTCCGGCGGATGATCCGATGACGATGGCTTTATATCGCTTGGCGCTTGACACGGATTAAGTTCTATGCGGAATATTTTTTAATATAAATCTTCTCTTTTTCGATGAACGGGTTGAAGTGATCAAGGTGTTCTGAAAATTGAAGATTCTCCTTGGATCCGAGACATAAAATTCCTCCTCCCGGTAAGGAATCCACGAAAAGCCGGACCACATTATCCTGTAAACGACGGTTAAAATAGATCAGGACATTCCGGCATATAAGCAGGTTCACTTCGGCAAACACACTGTCGGTTACCAGGTTATGAGTGGCAAAAACAATGTTTTTTTTCAGTGACTCTAACATCTTTGCCGATTCATCATGGATTGTGTAGTAATCGGAAAAGAAGCCTTTCCCTCCGGACCTCTGGTAATTCAACTCGAATTCTTTCATCCGGGCAACCGGATAAAACCCGTCCCTCGCTTGTTTTATGATGACCGGGTTAAAGTCGGTTGCATAAATCTGGGTTTTATTATAAAGCCCCTCCTCTTTCAGGATAATAGCCATGGAGTATACCTCTTCCCCGCTTGAACACCCTGCATGCCAGATTTTAATGAACGGGAGTGTTTGCAGAACAGGGATAACTTCTTCACGGATCACTTTATAAAAAGAGGGATCCCTGAACATCTCCGTAACCGTGATGGAGAGATCCATGAGAATCAGGTCGACAAATTTCGGATTATACAACACCTCGTGGATCATTTCGGAGATGTTTTTCAAACCGGACTGGCTGAAGCGGTTTAAAATTCTTCGTTTGACATGGGCCTGGGAATAGTCCCGGAAGTCATAACCGTATTTTTCATAGATGGCGCTGACCACCAACCGGATTTCGAGATCCTGGTTTTCGAGCAACTCTTCCTGTTTTTTCTTCATCCGTTATTCATTGACCAATTTATCTGATCTCATGTCTTTTGATCCCGGTTCCGTTTTTTAATTAAAATGTTTCGAAGGTTAGAAGCAATTATACTGACCGTCAGGATGGATGCAATGATATATAGGGAGATCCTTGTGTCAAGCTTGAAGAACTCTTGCCCTAACATCTTCAGGCCGATAAAAGTCAACAATATGGCCAATCCCATCTTCAGGTAATAGAAGCGGTCCATCACATTCATTATAAGGAAAAAAAGCGATCTCAGTCCAAGGATCGCAAAGATGTTGGAAAAGAAAACAATATAAGGATCCTGGGTAACTGAAAAAACGGCCGGGACCGAGTCGACGGCAAACAATACATCGGTGAATTCGATGACGACGAGCACAATAAACAGCGTCGTAATAAAAAGCTTCTTGTTTTTTCTTACCCAGAATCTATCTCCTTCATCTTCATGGGCTACGTTGAAAAAACGGGAGATCAACTTTACTACCGGATGTTTTTCCGTGTCAATGCGTTCTTCTTTCTTCGTAAAAAGAAATTCATAAGCCATCTTCCCCCCGATGACGATCAACATCCCTCCAAAGATATATAGGAACCAGGAAAACCGTTGAATAAGCGCGCTGGCGGCAAAAATGAAAATAAAACGCATGATGATGGCGCCAAGGATTCCCCAGAAAAGAACTCTCTTATAGTACATCGGACGAATCTTAAAGGAAAAAAAGATCATGACGATGACGAAGATATTATCCACGGAAAGTGAATATTCGATGAGATACCCGGTGAGGTACTCCAGCGAAAGGTTATGATTGTATAGTTTTAAGGCCTCCTGAAGGGGCAGTCCCTGGATATTAAGGGGATGATGATAAGTGTCTATCCGTTGCTGGAGCTTGTCAAGGGTATATGTTCCATGGATCCAATTCCCGTGTAACCGGATCAGGTAATAGAATATAATGGAAATTCCGATCCAAAAGATGGTCCAGACGAGTGCTTCCTTAAAGGTGAGTACATGACTTTTTTTCTGGAATAAACCAAGATCTGTCACCAACAGCAGGATGATAAAAATAAGGAAAGAAGAAAAAAAGAGGATCTCGCTGGGATTTGCTATCATGATTTATTGCCTGAAGCTATGTTTCAAACGTCAAAATTAATAAAAATTCTTACTTTTGTGCATTTTGCTAATCTCAGGAACCTTACTGCTATGAATGAATCCTTATCGTTGAATCCAAATCCCCTGATCCGGTTTCTTGGTAAACCTTCCGACACTTTTACCAAGGCCGACCTGATCAGGTTTATTGAAGCGAATAATATCCGGTTGGTAAATTTCCGTTACGCCGGAGCGGATGGTCGTCTTAAAACTTTAAATTTCATTATCAAGAACCGAAGGCACCTGGAGAACATCCTTAGCGCCGGAGAACGTGTGGATGGTTCCAGCCTCTTCCCTCATTATGTGGAAACCGGCTCTTCCGACCTTTATGTTATTCCCCGTTACCGGACTGCTTTTGTAAATCCATTCTCAGATATCCCGGCGATGGATATTCTTTGCTCGTATTATGATAAGGATGGATTACCCTTCGCCAATTCCCCCGAATATATCCTTCGGAAATCGCATGAGGTGCTAAAATCGAAGACCAAGTTCTCTTTTGAAGTCATGGGCGAACTCGAATATTATGTGATCAGCCCGAAAGATCCATTATTTGAAGCCGCCGACCAGCGCGGGTATCACGAGTCTGCTCCATTCTGCAAATGGGAAAAATTGCGCACCGAAGCCATGCTGGCTATTGCGAGTTGCGGAGGATTTATCAAGTACGGACATTCCGAGGTTGGTAATTTTACTGAAGCAGGACTTTCTTTTGAACAAAATGAGATCGAATTTACCCCGGTCGACTTGGAAAGCGCAGCCGAACAACTGTTGATCGCTAAATGGATCCTCCGGTCACTTGCCTACAAATATGGGGTGACCATCACATTCGCTCCAAAGATCACGAACGGGAAAGCCGGGAGCGGAATGCATATTCATACACGGCTCATGAAGAACGGAAAAAGCGCCATGATGCAGGATGGGAAACTCTCGGATACTGCCCGCAAAGCAATTGCAGGATACCTTGATCTGTCGCAGTCCTTAACCGCTTTCGGGAATATGATCCCTACCTCTTATTTCCGTCTGGTTCCTCATCAGGAAGCACCGACAAATATTTGCTGGGGCGACCGGAACCGTTCTGTCCTGGTTCGCGTTCCTTTAGGCTGGGGAAGTAAACAGGCGATGATCTCCGACGCCAATCCCAATGAGAAAGAGATGGAAAAAGGATTCAGCAGTCGTCAAACCGTTGAGTTCCGTTGCCCTGACGGCTCTGCCGATGTTTATCTTCTGCTTGCAGGACTGACCGTTGCTGCCCGTCACGGACTGGAAATGAAAAACGGGATCGCCTTTGCGGAGAAAACTTATGTTGATGTCAACATTTTTGAAGAAAAGTATAAAAGCCGGGTAAGTCATCTGCACCAACTCCCACGCTCCTGCTGGGAATCGGCCGAATATCTCGAAAAATACCGGTCCGCTTATGAAGAACATAATGTCTTCCCTCGTCAGATCATTGATGGAATCATTAAACATCTGAAAAGCTTTAATGATCATAACCTTCGGGATTCGATCAAAGACAATGAAAAAGAGATCATGAAACTCGTTTCTTCCTATTTGCACTGTGGTTAATCATTTTTTTAATAATCCTGTCACGTTAAAAACTGATAATTAAGCAGTTAACTAATACAGAAATAATTTTTCATAAGACTTTTTGGCGGACAATTATTAGTCATTATGCCTTTTTGTCTTATTTATCCATTCGATTTACACCTGGTATAAAAGTTGATCGAACAAGTTCAAACATTAAGTCTAACAAAAAAAGAAAGGAGTATTGACCTATGACACTTATCAGATGGCAACACAGAAATCCTATATCCGACATGATGACTAACTTCTTTGATCACGATTTGGGCGATTTTTTTGGAAAACGCTTCACGGATCCGGCTGCAAACATTATCGAAAACAATGAGTCTTTTCAGCTTGAGATTGCTGCTCCGGGACTTGTAAAAGATGACTTCAAGATCAATCTGGACAATAATATCCTTACCGTCTCTGCTGAAATTGAAGACGAAAAGCATGAGGAAGGAAAGAATTATTCCAGAAAAGAGTTTTACTACGGTTCTTTCAGCCGGTCTTTTACGCTACCCAAGACTATTGATCTTGACAAGATCAAGGCCGACTATGACAATGGCATTTTAAAAATTGCTCTTCCCAAGAAAGAGGAAGCAAAAGTTGAAATGAAGAAAGAGATTAAGATTTCATAAAGTCACTTTGATATAGGATTAAGCGAAGAGGCAGCCGGATGGTTGCCTTTTCTTTTGGCAAATGGATTTATCAGAAAAGGTGGCGGAAAGGAAGTAAGAACCATTCGAAAAATTTTTCAATCAATGGTCTTTTCTCCCACTGAAAATAATCAAACGCTTCCGAATTACGTATGGTTTCTGTTATATGATCCTTTAATTGACGCAGTATTTCGGGTTCGCTCCCGATCAGTGCAATTTCATACTGGTACCTGAAACTGCGGTAATCAAAGTTTGCAGAGGAAATAGAGAAAATACGGTCATCAATCAATAAAAGTTTGGCATGAAGATTATAGGGGCCGTAAAACAGAATTTTAATGTTGTTTTTGAAAAGGATCCCCAGGTATTTATTCCGAAGGACATCGATCATCCTGACATCGGAATGTCGCGGCATGATAATCTTAACATCCACACCACGTTTACTGGCGTCCATCATAACTTTTCGAAGCACAAAGCCCGGCAGGAAATAGGGCGTCTCGATGACAACCGAGGTCCTGGCATCACGGATCATCCGGGTGTACCGCTTTTTCAGCCGCTGGTACGACATGGATGGAACATCCCGTAATATTTCAAAATTCTCATATCTGATAGACCGGGTATATGTTACTTTATTGCCGATGATATAAGGATTGAAGGCGTTGAAATTTTCCAGGAAAACTTTTTTTAGGGAGAAGGCTAATTCCCCTTCCATCCGGAGGCAAAGCTCCCTCCAGTTAAGATTGTATCCGGTAATATTTGCCGATCCGATATAACTGATCCGGTCATCGATAACCATGATCTTGCGGTGATCTCTCCGGTGCCCCCGGGTAAAAATATCGGTGTTTATCTTGATCTTTTCAAAAAACTTTACTTCACCGCCGTGATTTATCAGTTCGGTAAAAAAGGTTTCTGAAATCGGACCTTTTCCCCAGGAATCGATCAGGATTTTTACCTTGACTCCCTCCCGGACTTTCCGTGTAAGGGCATCACGAAAACGTATTCCAATATGGTCGTTGGCAAACTTATAGGTTTCTAAAAATATATATTCACGTGCCTTGGAAATATCGCCAAGCATGAGGTTGTACAATTTCAGCGTATCGTCGATGACCAGGAATTCCATAACGTAAGGTTAAAATCAGGAAATAATAATTGGTCAGAACAAAAATAGAAAAGGTTTTCTTCTCTTTTTCAGAATAATGAGGAAATGCGTAAAATTTTTGTTGGCTCGGATTGAAATCCGGTTTGCCTTTCTTTATGTACCTTTGTTTATAAATAATACGCTATGATTAAATCCATGACCGGGTATGGAAAGACTTCCGTGGAAATCACCGGACGCAAACTTACTATTGAGATCAAAACGCTGAATAGTAAACAATTTGATCTGAGCCTGAAGACCCCGGGTTATTTTCGCGAGAAAGAGCTGGAGGTCAGAAACCTTCTGATGCAGCAACTTGACCGGGGTAAGATTGATTTTTACATGACTACGGAAGTAACCGGCGAAATGATGAACTATTCCATCAACCATGATCTTGTCAAAAAATATTATGCGGAAATTAAGCGCCTCCGGGAAGAACTCAATGAATCTGTCCGGGAAAGTTTGCTCCCCATGGTTTTTAAAATGCCGGATGTGATGCAAACCAGTCGTGATGAAATGACAGACGCTGACTGGAACGTTCTTTTAGCGGGTATTTCAACTGCAATTTCAATGGTTGACACTTTCCGCCGGCATGAAGGGAATATCCTGGAATCCGATTTCCGGAAGCGGGTGGAGATTATTCTAAATCTGCTACAGGAGATTGAGCCTTTTGAAAAAAACCGGTTGATGGAGATCCGGGAGCGGATGTACCGCGATTTCGCCAACCTGGCAACGGCCGATTTGAATGGCTCCGCCCCCGACAAGAACCGTTTTGAGCAGGAAGTGATCTATTATCTGGAAAAACTTGATTTCACGGAAGAAAAAGTCAGACTAAGAAAACATTGCGCTTATTTTATAGAAACACTCGACGATCCCGATTCCCAAGGGAAAAAATTGGGATTTATAACCCAGGAAATGGGCCGGGAAATCAACACCCTCGGGTCAAAGGCAGGCGATGCCAACATTCAGCGTAAAGTTGTTCAAATGAAGGACGAATTGGAAAAGATCAAAGAACAGCTTGGGAATATTTTATAATATGCAAGAGAAAGCCATTATCGTATCAGCGCCTTCGGGGGCCGGGAAGACCAGCATTGTAAAACAACTTCTTTTAAAATTTCCCATTCTTTCGTTTTCCGTGTCGGCTTGCAGCCGATCCAGGCGGGATGGGGAATCCGACGGAAAGGACTATTATTTTCTGACGGCCGATGAATTCCGTGAAAAGATTGAAGCATGTGAATTTCTGGAGTGGGAAGAGGTCTATCCCGGTTGCTATTATGGCACCCTGAGATCTGAAGTGCGCAGGATCTGGTCGCTCGGAAAAGTTCCTGTTTTCGATGTGGATGTCAAGGGCGGGCTGAGCTTGAAGAAATATTTTAAAAGCAGCGGACTGTCCATCTTTATTCAGCCTCCTTCCATTGAGATATTACAACAACGCCTTGAAATTCGTGGGACGGAAAACCCTGAAAACCTGAAAAAACGGGTTGGAAAAGCAGAATATGAATTGACTTTTGCAGGTAAATTTGATGCTATTGTTGTGAATGAGGAGCTGAAAATCGCAACCGATTCTGCCTTTCAACTGGTAGAGAACTTCTTAAGATGAAAAAAAAAGCCAGAACCGGTCTCTTTTTCGGATCCTTTAATCCCATACATGCCGGCCATCTTATGATTGCCAGTTATATGATTGAATATACCGGACTGAATCAGGTATGGTTTGTGGTTTCTCCGCAAAATCCGCTGAAAGAAAAAAGCGCCCTCCTTTCCGATCATCATCGGCTTGCCATGGTCAACCTGGCGATCGGGAACGATCTGAGATTCAAATCCTGCAATATAGAATTCAAGCTCCCAAGACCGTCATATACCGTTGATACGCTTGCGTATTTAAACGAAAAATATCCCTCTGAAGAATTCATCCTGATCGCCGGTTCTGACATTTTCCCGACTTTTCATAAATGGAAAAATTATGAAGAGTTGATGAAACAATATGCTTTCCTGATCTATCCGCGACCCGGATTTCAGGAAAACAAATTAAGCGCCAATCCTGCTTTCCACTTCATTGATGCGCCCCAGATCATGATTTCATCTTCCTTTATCCGCACCGGGATCAGACAAGGAAAGAATATGCGTTATTTTCTTCCGGAGAAAGTGTGGGATTATATTATGGAAATGCATTTTTACCGGTAATACAATGATTTATCGTACAAACGTTCCCCTGTGGATTCCCTTTTATAAGACTTCTTTGGCAAAGTTACTGAGGGTTTCGAAGGTCTCCTCCGGCGCTTCAATATAACCCATGTGTCCGCAATCCCTTAGGATCAGGACTTCCGAATGAGAAGGCATAGTGATCATTTCCCATAGTTTTGAGATGGGAGCTTTCGGATCTTTCAACCCGAGGATAAAGAGAACCGGCAACGGGGTAGTCATAAGGAGTTCAACCTGATCGTGACGTGCTTTCATTCCTTCAAGGGCTGCAATGACGCCTTCTTTCGTCATTTTTGAAGCTCTTTTTACCAGTTTCTCGATTTGCCCGGCGAATTTTTCACGAACTTCCAAAGGGAAGAGTTGTGGAATAAACTGAGAGATAAAACTGAATTTATCTTCCTGAACGATATGAATTGTCTTGCTTCTGTTTTCCAGCTCTTCAGGAGTATCGGCAAAGCAATGGGAATGGAACAGTCCAAAACCTTTAAGCATTTCTGAGTATTTCCCGGCAAAGGCCAGGGTGACATATCCTCCCATGGAATGCCCGACCATCAGGCATTTTTTTATCCCTATCTTTTTCAGGAGCGTGTGAATCACTTCTGCCTGAAGATCCATATCGTGACATCCGTCAATGTTTTCACTCTTGCCATGACCCGGAAGATCAATACAGACTACCCGGTATTTTCTGGAAAGCTTTTCGGAAAAAATTTTCCAGATTTTGGCTGATTCTGTGAAGCCATGAATTAAAACGATGCATTTCCCTTTCCCCTTATCGGTGAAAAAGATGTTCTTTTTCTGAAATTTTATTGCTTTCATATATTACAGATATTCAATATTTTCCTTTATTGGTCATCAAATTATCTTAAAATGTTAAATCATTTCATGATCTCTTCGATCTCCGGCACCGTTTTGGGAATCGGTTTACCAAGAACCCTGGATCCCGTCTCCGTGACCAGAACATTGTCTTCGATGCGGATACCGCCAAAATCCCGGTAGGTTTCAACCACGTCGTAGTTGATGAATTCAGCAAGTTTATTTTCTGTTTTCCAGTTATCAATTAATTCCGGAATGAAATAGATACCGGGTTCGATCGTCATCACAAATCCCTGTTGCAACTTACGGCCAAACCGGAGAAAAGCAAGTCCGAATTCCTTGCTTCGCTGAACTTCATGATCGTACCCGACAAGGTTTTCTCCCAACCCTTCAAGATCATGAACATCGAGACCCAGTGGATGACCCAGGCCATGAGGAAAGAAAAGAGTATGCGCGCCTTTGGCGACAGCTTCGGAGGGATCTCCCTTCATGACCCCAAGACCGGCAAGCCCTTTTGCAATTTCAGTTGCAGCAAGCATATGTATATCCCTGAATGGCATGCCGGGTCTAACGGCTTTGATGGCGGAAAGATTTGCATCCAGAACCACCTGGTAGATCCCTTTCTGACGAGAATTGAACTTCCCTCCCACCGGAACCGTGCGTGTAATGTCGCTGGAATAATGTAATCCGCTTTCACATCCTGCATCAACTACGAGCATGCGGCCTTCCATGAGCTTGTTTCCGTGATAATGATTATGCAACGTCTGACCATTGATGGTAAGGATCACAGGAAAAGAAACCATTCCTCCTTTGCTCAGGGCAATTCCCTCTATCCTGCCTGAAATTTCATGTTCGATCACCCCGGGTTTGGCCATTTTCATGGCGGTAGTATGCATGATGTAGGCGACATCGACCATTTTTTCGATTTCCTTAACTTCAAGATCGCTTTTTGTCATTCGTAACTTGATAATTCCTTTGATCAGGTCGACCGAAGCTTTTTCCTTGATTTCCGAATCAGGGATTCCCGTCAGTTCCGTCAGCTGAATGAATGTTTCGCCGCGATAGGGAGGAGGATAATGAAGGGCTCTGCCTTTCGTTTTTACATGATGCAGGAATTTGTTCAGATCTTTCAATGGAGCTGTATTGGAAACTCCCACCTGAGCGGCCTGTTCCTTGATGGTGGGTTGTTTTCCCATCCAGATAATATCATCGATATCGACATCATCTCCGAAAAGATAGTCCTTCCCTTCATCCAGATCGATAACACCCGCTAAGTTGGGATGATCAAGTCCAAAAAAGTATGAAAAACAACTATCCTGGCGGAAAGTATATGTGTTTGACGGATAATTGAATGGAACTTCCTGGTTGCCTAAGAAAAGCACAAGTCCGGAAGAAATTTCCGAACGTAATTTTTTCCGGCGGGAATCATAAACATTGAATGGGAACATAATTTAGATTGATTTTGAATTACAAAAAAAAAAGCCTATTTCTGTGGAGGTAAAAAATTTTCGTCCTAATTTTGAAAAACTGAACAAATATATTAAAAGCTTTTTATGAATCCTTCATTCTTACGTATTTCTTCCATTACGAAAAAAATCTGGATGGCTTTCCTGGGTTTGTTCCTGATGGTTTTCCTGGTAGTTCACCTGAGCATTAATTTATGTCTTCTCCGCGACGACGGGGGAAAATGGTTCACCGATGCAGCCCATTTTATGGGAACAAATTATGTGGTAAAAGCATTCGAGGTGGTATTATTTGCCGGTTTGATCTTCCATGTCCTGCTGGGCCTTGTTTTGCAGGTGGAGAATTGGTTATCCCGGCCGGTGCGGTACAAGATAACTAATAAATCATATACTCCTTTCCTGTCAAAATACATGATTTATACCGGAGTCGTCATTTTGATCTTTCTGATCATCCATTTTATGAATTTTTATTTTATTAAACTTGGATGGGTCCAGAATCCACTCCTTTCCCCGGGAGCGTCTGGCGCCAATGCTGAACCCGATTTTTATCATATTGCAAGAGCATTATTTGCAAATCCATATTATTCCATCCTGTATATTATTCTTTTGATCATTTTAGCCTTCCACTTAAATCATGCATTTCAGGCGGCATTTCAATCACTTGGCCTGGATCATATGAAATATAGTCCGGCGATCAGGATTTTCGGAATGGTTTATTCTATCGTAATTCCTTTAGGCTTTATCATCATCCCCATTTACTTTTTACTTATTATCGGATAGGCATCATGGCTGAATTAAATGCAAAAAATCCCGCAGGTCCGCTGTCACAAAAGTGGAGCTATTACAAAGACCATCAGAACCTTGTTAATCCAAATAACAAGCGTAAGCTTGATATCATAATCGTCGGAACCGGATTGGCCGGAGCATCGGCTGCGGCATCCCTGGGCGAGATGGGATTTAATGTTAAAATTTTCTGTTATCAGGATAGTCCGCGCCGGGCGCACAGCATTGCAGCGCAGGGTGGGATCAATGCCGCGAAGAATTATCCCAACGACGGTGACAGCATTTACCGGTTGTTTTACGATACCATTAAGGGCGGCGATTACCGGGCCAGGGAATCCAATGTTTATCGTCTGGCCGAAGTCAGTAATGCCATCATCGACCAATGTGTGGCACAGGGGGTTCCTTTTGCAAGGGAATACGGGGGATCGCTCGAAAATCGTTCCTTTGGAGGAGCCCAGGTATCCCGTACTTTTTTTGCACGTGGCCAGACCGGCCAGCAGCTTCTTCTCGGCGCTTACGGAGCGCTGAGCCGTCAAATAAAACTTGGAACGGTGAAACTTTACAACCGTCACGAAATGATGGATTTGGTCATTATCGATGGGAAGGCCCGTGGCATCATCGCCCGTGATCTTATTTCCGGCAAGCTGGAGCGTCATTTCGGTCATGCAGTTGTTGTAGCCACCGGAGGTTACGGGAATGTATTTTATCTCTCTACCAATGCAATGGGTTCCAATGCCAGTGCAATCTGGCAGATATTCAGGAAGGGCGCTTTTTTTGCTAATCCCTGCTTCACGCAAATCCATCCTACCTGTATCCCTGTTCACGGTAATTATCAGTCGAAACTTACCCTGATGAGCGAAAGTCTCCGGAACGACGGCCGAATTTGGGTCCCTAAGAAAAAAGAAGATGCCGAAGCACATCGTCATCGAAAGTTGAAGGCGAATGATATCGCGGAGGAGGATCGTGATTACTTCCTCGAACGCCGTTATCCGGCATTTGGAAATCTGGTTCCCCGCGACGTAGCTTCCAGGGCGGCCAAGGAACGTTGTGATGCCGGTTATGGAGTGGGAGAAACCGGATTAGCCGTTTTTCTTGATTTTAAAGAATCTATTGGAAGATTAGGTAAAAATGTCATCGAGGAACGATATGGCAATTTATTTCAGATGTATGAAAAGATTGTTGACGAAAATCCTTATGAAAACCCAATGATGATCTATCCTGCGGTTCATTATACCATGGGAGGCACCTGGGTGGACTATGAATTGATGTCGACGGTGACCGGGTTGTTTGTGGCCGGGGAAGCAAACTTTTCCGACCACGGCGCAAACCGTCTTGGGGCATCAGCGCTTATGCAGGGACTGGCGGATGGTTATTTTGTGCTGCCTTATACCCTCCAGAATTATCTTTCGGGAGAAATCAAAGTTGCCAGGATATCCACCGACAATACCGAATTCGTGGAAGCAGAGAAGAATGTTCAGCTAAGACTTGAAAAGTTAATGTCGATACAAGGAAATCATTCCGTTGATCATTTTCATAAGGAGCTTGGAAAGATCATGTGGGAGAATGTCGGGATGGGCCGGAATGAAGAGCGTTTAAAAAAAGCCATCGAACTTATCCGAAAGCTGAGAGCAGAATTCTGGAAAGAGGTAAGGATTCCCGGATCGCCAAACGAATTGAATATTGAATTGGAAAAAGCCAATCGTGTTGCCGACTTCCTGGAACTTGGTGAACTGATTGCTATTGATGCCCTTCACCGGAACGAAAGTTGCGGCGGTCATTTTCGTGAAGAATATCAGACTGAAGAGGGGGAATGCCTGCGCAATGATGAGAAATACAAATACGTTGCAGCATGGGAATATAAAGGGGAAGGGGATTTTCAACTTCATAAGGAACCCCTGGTTTATGAAGAGATAGAGGTCAAACAAAGAGTTTATAAATAATTAAGAATCAGGAATTAAGAATTTAGTCTGAATCCGTTTTTCTAATGACTTTTAACTTGATGACCTGATATCTCAAAATAACAATTTATGGATTTAACGCTGAAAATTTGGCGCCAGCAGAACGCAAAAGCAAAAGGAAAATTTGTCGTTTACAAGGTCGAAAAGATATCGCCTAACTGCTCTTTTCTTGAGATGCTCGATATCCTCAACGAACAATTGATCAGTAAAAATGAAGAACCGGTGGTATTTGACCATGACTGCCGCGAAGGAATTTGCGGGATGTGCAGCCTTTATATCAACGGACGTCCTCACGGCCCGGATGATGCGGTAACCGTTTGCCAGCTCCATATGCGAAAATTTAAAGATGGCGACACGATCATTATCGAACCCTGGCGCGCTAAGCCTTTTCCAGTTATCCGCGACCTGATGGTCGACCGTTCGGCTTTTGATAAGATAATCCAGGAGGGAGGTTATATTTCGGTCAATACCGGCGGAGCCGCCGAAGCCAATAATATTCTTGTCCCAAAAACCAATGCGGAACTATCTATGGATGCGGCGGCCTGCATCGGATGCGGCGCTTGCGTTGCTGCCTGTAAAAATGCTTCCGCTATGCTGTTTGTTTCCGCTAAGGTTTCGCAGTTTGCACTTCTTCCACAGGGGAAGATCGAGGCAAAACAACGTGTCCTGAAAATGGTTAAGAAGATGGATGACCTTGGATTCGGAAACTGTACCAATACATACGCTTGTGAAGCGGAATGTCCAAAACTTATCTCCCGTTCGAATATTGCCCGGATGAACCGGGAGTTTTTTTGTGCAAAGGTTTCCTGACTTTGCATTGATTCTGTGAAAGTATTCAGTTTATTGAGGAGAGGGTTATGCGTTTCAGTGAGATTCAGGGGCAAGAAGATATAAAACGGAAACTGATCCAAACAGTAATTGACCAACGGGTCAGTCATGCCCAATTATTTTTCGGGCCGGAGGATTCGGGAAAACTGGCGTTGGCAATTGCCTATGCCCAGTTTATCAATTGTACTTCCCGCCTTTCGCCCCCCCTTAACCCCGGCGTGGAGGAAATGAGGGTTTTTGATTCTTGCGGAACTTGTCCTTCCTGTATAAAATATCAGAAATTAATCCACCCTGATCTTCATTTTATCTATCCGGTGTCCATTACAAAAAAGGTTTCAAGAAAACCGAAGAGTAAAGATTTCATTGAAGAGTGGCGCAAATTCCTGATTGAAAATAATTTTTCCGTCACCTTGCCGGAATGGTATAAAGCTATTGAAATTGAAAATAAACAAGGTATCATCAATGCGGATGACTGCAATGAAATAATTACCACGCTCGCTTACAAGAGTTACGAATCGGAGTATAAAGTCATGATCATCTGGATGGTGGAAAAACTCTTTTATGCTGCTGCTCCAAAGATCTTGAAGATCCTCGAAGAACCGCCGGAAAAAACCCTTTTTCTTTTGATCTCCGATGATCCGGATCAGATCATCAAAACTATACTTTCCAGAACCTTAATGATTAAAATTCCCCGAATTGAAAAACAAAACTTCGAGGAAAATGAGGACGACCAGAATTATTTTGGATTTTTTTGTGATTGGATGCGTAATTGTTATACGGGAAAAATCAGTGAACTTATTGCATTTTCCTCTGAAATCAGCAGAAATGGAAGGGAGAAACAAAAAGAATTCCTGATTTATAGCCTGAAGGTCATCGGTTTGTGTGCGGCCCTGAATTATTGGAACAAGGTTGAATCCGGACAAAACAATGAAAAATTAACTTTTATCAGGAATTTTTCTCCCTTTATAAATACCCGGAACCTGGCAGAATTTAATGATCTGTTTAACAATGCAATTCATCATATTGAACGTAACGCTCATAGTCCCACTTTGTTCCTTGACCTCTCCCTTAAAATTGTACCCCTTTTCAAACCTAATTCCTTACCTTTGTGAAGATTTTTGATGAATATGGAGAATTTAGAAGAAATACCCGTTCAACCGTCTGAGAATGATTCACAGGAAATAAAGCTTGAAAAACCTAAGAAAAATTCTTTTCTTAGCCGGGGTTGTTGTGAGTCGCCAAAAATGTATCAGAAAAATAATTCTGTATTTCAGCATCGCTGTAGCATGTTTGATTCTTACGACTGGCTGAATTCCATTCCTCTCCCTCCGGGATATCTTTCGATCAATGTTGTTGAGGTCCGGTTTAAAAGCAACCGGAGAGATTATTTCCGTACTCCTCCTGAGTTAGAACTGGAAATTGGCGATATTGTAGCGGTAGAAGCTTCTCCGGGACATGATATCGGAATTGTTAATATGGTTGGGGAAATGGTTCGTTTTCAATTAAAGAAGAAAAACCTGGATTCCAGGCCGGAAGACATGAAGAAAATTTATCGAAGAGCTCGCCTGACAGATATCGAAAAATGGATCTCTGCGGTTGAAATGGAATCCTCGACTATGAGCAAGGCTCGTGTTATCGCCGAACAACTTGGATTACTTATGAAAATTAATGATGTTGAATATCAGGGCGATAACACAAAGGCTATTTTTTATTATACGGCGGAAGACAGGGTTGATTTCCGGGAATTAATAAAGATCCTGGCAGAAGAATTTAAAATACGCATTGAAATGCGACAAATCGGGACGCGTCAGGAGGCAAGCCGCCTGGGCGGAATAGGATCCTGTGGCCGTGAATTATGTTGCGCAACCTGGATGAATGATTTCAAATCTGTTACTACCAATGCGGCCAGAGTACAACAATTATCTCTGAATCCACAAAAACTGGCCGGTCAGTGCAGTAAGCTGAAATGCTGCCTGAACTATGAATATGAGACCTATGTGGATGCCATCAAGGGGTTTCCAAACACCGACATCCTTCTGAAGACCAAACAGGGGGAAGCCGCTCACCAAAAAACAGATATATTTCAAAAGCTCATGTGGTACTTTTATGTCGCCGATCCATCGAATGTGGTGGCCATACCGGTTGATAAGGTTATCATGATCATTGAAGAGAATCAAAAAGGGAACCTCCCGGAACGACTGGAAGATTTCGCACACGTTACGGAAACAAAGTCGGAATTTGACAGTAACCTGGGACAGGACGAACTAACCCGTTTCGATCATTTATAATTTATTAATCAATTATTTTTCCATGCATTACCTGCAAAAGAAGAATCCGGTTTTGATTTTTGTCCTTTTGCTGGTGCTTTCATCCTGTGACTCGAAATATGTATTTGAAGAGAATAAACCCATTGAAAATAGAAACTGGAAAGCCGCAAATAAGGTGCAATTCTTTGTTTCAATCGATGATGTTACTATCCCTTACACAATTTTCCTGAACATACGGAATGGGATGGAGTATCCTTATAGTAATATATATTTATTTCTTAAAACTACTTTTCCGGATGGAAAAGTTTCTCGGGATACCCTTGAATGCATTTTAGCCGATTATGATGGCCGGTGGCTCGGATCAGGTATCGGAAGTGTGAAATTCAATAAATTTCTATTTCAAAAAGGAATTTATTTTCCAAAAAAAGGGAAATATAATTTTGAATTTGAACAAGCGATGAGAGTTAACGAATTAATAGGTATCACAGACGTAGGTTTACGTATTGAACGATAAGCATTTCACATATTCCGATGCAACAAAATATGGAAAAAGGATCTTCTAATAAGAATGTTAAGAAGTATATTTTGGGGTTTTGGATCTCCTATGTAGTTCTTTGGATCATAATTAGTCTGTTTTTTACCGCCCTGTCCTACGGGGTTTTTGGTCCGATGCCAACCTTTGAGGAACTTGAAAATCCAAAAAGCAACCTGGCCACGGAGGTCATTTCATCGGATGGGAAACTTCTTGGCAAGTATTATATCGAAAACCGTTCAAACACACAGTATCAGGAACTTTCTCCGAATATAATCAATGCTTTGATTGCGACAGAGGATGCACGTTTTGAAAGCCATTCCGGTATTGACGTAAAAGCAATTTTCAGGGTCGCTTGGGGAGTGATGACAGGAACTTCAAAAGGGGGAGGAAGTACCATCACCCAGCAATTGGCAAAGAATCTCTTCCCGCGTAAGCAAGATCGCACTTTCCGGGAGACGGTAATGATCAAGTTCAAGGAATGGATCACAGCTATAAAATTGGAACGGAACTATTCCAAGGACGAAATCCTTGCCATGTATCTGAATACCGTTGATTTCGGGAGTCAGTCGTATGGGATAAAATCGGCTTCAAAAACATATTTCAATAAAGAGACTAATCAGATCAATGTGGAAGAGGCTGCCGTTCTGATTGGTATCCTGAAAGCTCCTACCTGGTTCAGCCCGGTACGGAATCCTGCCAGGTCGCTGGAACGCCGCAATACGGTTCTTAATCAGATGTTGAAGTATGAATATATCACGCAATCCGAATTTGATTCTGTTAAAAATCTTCCTGTCGATATGTCTAACTACCGGCTACAGGATCATACCACTGGCATCGCCACTTATTTCCGGGAGTATCTGCGCATGGTTCTGACAGAATGGTGCAACAGCCATCCCCGGGAAGATGGAACTCCGTACAACCTCTATAAAGATGGTCTGAGGGTTCACACAACCATCAACTATAAGATGCAGGAGTATTCCGAACAGGCGATTCGCGCTTATCTCGGGAAAGAGCTTCAACCTTCCTTTTTTGCACATTGGAAGGGGATCCCAAATGCCCCATTTGTTTTTGAAAAAAATGTTGAACGAAAAGAGATTCAAAACCTGCTTTTTCAGGCTATGCGAAGGACCGACCGGTATTATCACCTTAAGACGGAAGGATATTCCGACGACAAAATATTGGCCAACTTTAAGATTCCGACAAAAATGAAAGTTTTTTCCTGGAGGGGGGAAATTGATACATTAATGACCCCAATGGATTCGATTCGTTATTATAAGTTTTTTTTACAAACAGGCTTGATGTCAATGGATCCTCATAACGGATACGTGAAAGCTTATGTTGGTGGAATTGATTATCGGTTTTTTCAGTATGACCATGTAAAGCTCAGTAAACGACAAGTCGGATCTACATTCAAACCATTTTTATATACGCTTGCCATGCAAGAAGGGGAATCTCCATGTTCACGTTATCCGAATGTACAGCCGGTCATCGATCTCGGGAACGGAAAGGTGTGGTCGCCCGAAAGTAGCAGCGATGAGCGCCGTGGTCAGCTGGTTACGCTGAAATGGGCGCTTGCCAATTCCAATAACTGGGTATCTGGCCAACTTATTAAGAAATATTCACCCAAAGCGGTTGTAAATATTGCTCATAAGATGGGAGTTACCAGCGATATTCCGTCGGTTTATTCCATTGCCCTGGGATCCTGCGACCTTAGTCTGTATGAAATGACCGGGGCCATGAGTGTATTTGCTAACAAAGGCGTCTATGTTGAACCGGTCTTCATTACTCATATCGAAGACAAAAATGGGAACCTTCTTCAGTCTTTTAGCCCGAAAACACAGGAGGCCATCAGTGAAGAAACGGCATGGCTGATGATCCAACTGATGCGTGGCGTCGTGGAATCCGGAACGAGTATCCGGTTACGCTACAAATATGGGCTTGATAATCCGATCGCAGGAAAGACCGGCACCACACAAAATCAGTCGGATGGATGGTTTATGGGGATTACGCCCGATCTTGTTACGGGAGTATGGGTGGGTTGTGAAGACCGGGCAGCTCATTTTCGAACCATTACCCTTGGACAGGGGGCCAATATGGCTCTTCCAATCTGGGCGCTATATATGCAAAAAGTATATGCCGATCCAAGTCTTCATATTTCAAAAGGTGATTTCTTTAAACTTGCCAAACCCCTTGACATCGATCTGAATTGTGAGGGTGAAAATTCCCCCGGCCCGGGAGGAATCAAGAAAAAGAAACCACGGATTGATGAGGATGAATTTTAATTTCCCTGCTATTCGATCGTTAATTCGTAGATTTCGCCTGGTATATCACTCCCTGGAAAAGGAATATTATCCTGTGAATAAGGAGACCCGATCCACCATTTGGTATTATGAAATTCCTGGGTGATGATCATCAGCATCTGATTGTTGGGAATGGAAGTGACTTTATAATCCATGTATCCAACTACCCGGAGTTTTTCTTTTGAAGGCCCTATCCTCCAGATAATCTCCGTGGGACGCCAGTCAATCTGAAAATAGTAGTATGGCGAGCCGAATAGTTCATCATCCCGTTCCATGACTTTCTCTGTCAACGCCCGGTAATTCTTATCCCAACGATGTGCCCAGAAAGTCTTCTCCTGATAAGCGACCGGCCAGCACCCTTCATGAAAGTCGACGGGTTGCCAGCAAGCCATGTCCCAGTTTGTACAGGCAACGACAATCTTATCATCATCCGATACGATCTCCTCCGGAAAAGGAATATTCCAGTTTTCCAGGCGATCCTGGTCAATGATTCCCTGGTCATAGGCAGGTGGCAAGAGCCAGGAGGGACAATATGGCACTGTTTTGAGGATCTCGAAATCGATCTCCGAATAACCGACATTTTTCACTCTGTTATCTGTCGGTCCACCCCAATAGGTTTCAAAATATCCCTCCTTGGTGCAATCACGGCGATAATTCCATTCCGAGCCATCCTGTGTGATCAGCCAGATTGCATTTGTAACCCCATTCCACATGTTGTTTTTATTCAGCAACTCGGTGAGTTTACACTTGATTGTCCATTTGCCATAAGTCATCCCATGTCTGGTAACAATGCCAACATTTTGTTTTTGCCATTTTCCGAATTCAGCCTTTGGATTATGGATCATTATTTTATGATTGACCGGATCGGAAACGACGGTTTCACATGGTCTGGGTGCAGTGGTTGCCATAACTGCGATCAATTCATCTTTCCGGTAGAATTGTTTATTCCAGTTGTAATCCATCTTTGAATAGTTGTCCTTCAACACATCTTCAATCACCGGAATATGATACATCTTGGTTGAAATATCGACATAATTGATGAACTGCTCAAACGGTGCGGTATGATATAGCATGGAATCATGACCACAGAGATCCGAAGTGGTCCTATAAGGAGGTTTTTCCGCATATTTATCCAGATTGATGTAAATCCCCCCCCCCGGATCAGGACGGGCAATAACCTTCAAGAAGTATGGGAATTGCTGAATAAGCGTATTCTTGGTTTTCTTTCCTCCGCCATAGAGAAAATAAAAGAAGGGATTGACGAAAGTCACATCTTTTTTCAAGCCAATATTCTGAAGACACTCTGGTATTGCATTTTGCCGGATATTTTCGGGAGTGGTCACCACAAGAAGAAAACTGTAATTGCCTACCCGGGGATTGCGTTTCCACCTTTCATTACACTCTTTTGAATAATAACGGGTTTCATTCCGCGGGTTTCCAACAATTCTGAAATGGTCGGTGATTTTATGAAACGCATCATCCGGCAGAATCATTTCTGTTTCAGCGAATGTTTTGGTAACCTCCTCCCAACTTCCATAAAAGTTCTCCCAGCAATTTTCATTCTGTTTCGCAGAATCAATTTCATCACGTTCAGGAAATTTATAGGTTTCATTTTGATAATAGATCTTGTACGAAAACTTTTGTGCTGTTTTTCCAGTGTTTTTAATTTGAAATTCAAACCGGAAAAAACCCCCTTCTATCTGCCTGACTGTTGGTATGATAAATCCACTGTCTTTTGCTTCCGAATAATCCAGGTAAATCATTTTATCGGTCAACGGATTTTCACTAACTTTTCCAGATAAATTATACGGCCAATTTATGAGAGGGTTAAAATCTTTGATCACAAACTGGTCTGAAATTATTTCAAGCGAAGATGATGGCTGACTACAACCACTTACCATTAATAAAAAAATGAGAACCGGAACCAGGTGAAAGAGCTTATGATGCTGGAGAAGTTTTTGCATGGGATTCGGATTACTTGTTAACAGGATGCTTCATCGAATAGATGGAAATTACATCCGGGAGAACTGATTTATTTTGATATTCCAGACATTCCTTCCCATCGGATTTTTCATTCTTGCAATTACGACCAATGACGAGTAAGGAAGTGACCGCAGAGTTGATGAATTTTCCCGGAATTAATGAAAGAACTTCATAATATTTCGGATTATGATCTTTTGAAAAACCGGCGAAATCGATATTTTGAAGGATCTGGAACGTTGTGTCATTAAAACGGATCTGTTTCAGATCAAATCGCCAATCGCGATTATATCTGAAAATCTCTTTCTCTCTGTTCCCATTAAAATTTCCAACAAACAAAATATCAGCGATTTGTAACGTGTCCAGGCCAATAGTTTTTCCGTAATGAGTTTGTCTTGCCGGAAATATGGGATCAAATTTTAAATGAACGGAATTGAATCTGATAAGTGAAAATTTTTGTTCCCCGGGTTTTTTATTTTTCATTACCGTGAGCAATACATCATGATTTAACCCGGCAATAAATCTGCCGACTGATATTTTAAACTCAGCCTCATTATTGTTCCAGTTTGCAGTTTCGTCGCTATTTCCCTCGGCTATTGTTTTCCAATTCCCGTCAGGTTTTGCAATGAACCTCAGCAATTTCCAAGTACCGTTTCCGGGTACAAGCAATATTTCTGTCTGCTGATCTCCATTAAAATCACCGGAATAGAAGATTTGTTTTCCCGTGTTTTGACCATGGTTTGTTTCCCATGAACCGGATTTCCAGAGAACTTTAAAAATGGTTTTCAAATTATTCCCTTGCGAACAAACCTCCTTAACCGGTTCGAACTGGCCCAGCATGAATCCTTTTTCACTTTCGATGAAAATCTGTTCGTACCCATTTTGTAAAAAAGTTCCTTTATCAACGAACCGGGCAGAAAAGTAGGGTATTGCTTCCCTGGGTAATTCTATCTGAACTTTCATGAACCGGCCTTCTTCCGGGCAGAAAGAAAATATTTCCGGTGTTCCGTTTTTTTTCATTACAAGAATTGCGTCCAACCCCAAAGCATTATTCAGAAAATTACCCCCGATGATTATCTGGTCCGGGTTAATTTTTCCTTCTTTCACTCCATGATCATTGATCAGAAAAGCTGTATTCTGATTGTGGATATCTTCTTTTTCCAGGAAAGCGGTTCTAAAAGGAGGGAAATTAAACTTGGGAGCAAACGGGGTCTTTGTGGTCAGGTCGACCCGCGTCGAATCTCCAAAACGTTCGGAATCTCTGCCGAATACAATATGAAAGTCGTCGACAAGAATATTTGTTTTGCTCCTGTTCCAGAAATAGATCTTTAATTGATGGTCCGGTTTAAATGACACTCCCGAGAGATCGGCGACACTGCTGATCTTAAACCATTTCCCCCGTGGTATTCCGGGTCCGCTTAAACTGATTCCCTTCCAAATAACATTTACACCAGGTTCATTGTAGACGGCAAAGAAAAAGGAACTATTAATCTCTTTCTCCGTGGGAAAAATATAAACCCAGGTACTCCAACCAACTGTTTGCAGATTCTCCATTCCAATATCTCCGGCATTTCTTATAAAAGGAATGCTATAACTATCATTTCCAAAAACCTTACAAGAATAAATTCCCGAATGCGCTATTCCTTTATACAACCTGTCCGGAATTTTCATTCCGGGGGTTAATTCAAAATCAACAAGGAAGGAATTCGGGGCCTGACCTAAGGTCTGCTCAGGACAAACTGTAACAGTTTCTGAAGAGGAGCGAATACTGATGATTTTATTGAACGGAATATACTTCAGTCCAAGTCCGAGAACAATGACCGAACCTAATAGAATAAAGCCTAAAATTAGAATTTTTTTCTTTTTTTTCTGCATAATTACCGGTTTACCGGATGAGGAATTTTTTTATTGATATGTCAGTCGGTTGTGTAATAGATAACAAAATCATCCATTTTGATTTTTTTTCTTTCAGAATTCCAAAGATAAATTTTTATTTTATCATTTTTACCAGTATTCCTGACAATACCCGAAACAGACAGGGTCGTCCAATTTTGAGATTTCAGAATATAGGGTTGAGTTGAAGAAAATGAATAATAATCGTAAGCAACCCCTTCCTGTTCCCTGCATATCACAAGTTTTAACGACTGTGGATTTAATTCTTCAAGTGGACAAACTTTAACGGTGGCAGACAATAATATGCTCTTTGTATTTGCCAGGTGAGTATACTTTTTAGTCATACCCGGACTGAATTCCGAAGTCAAAATATAAAAAGAATTCCCAGAACTATCAAGATCATAGTTCTCGCTTTTTTCAGTTAAAGGTTTGTCAAAATTATTAGTATAAATTGTTCTTTTATTTCTTGTATACAAATCTTTTAATGATAGAATTCGGTATACAGATTGGCCAAGATTAAAATATCGTTTATCCATCTTCTCGATGTTCAAATTCATGGACCACGGAACGCAAATAAACAATTTTGGGTTATTTAGCTTCAGATCAGGTTTGAGGTCGTCCCCCTCATCAGGGACATAAATAGACCGGGTTGAGTCGGGACCATCTAATGAACTTAATAAAAGAGATTCGACAGCAAAAGCCCAGCGAACATTTACCTGGTTTATATCGATATCCTTCATTTTCATAATGAATTTTTTTTCCGGAAATTGCCTTGTCTGAGTAATCAGATTATGAATATAAGCTAACCGGTTTTTGTAAAAACCGGAAGCATAGATAATATGTGATACAGCTACCAGAAATATTAAAATCAAAAAAATCTGTTTAAGTAAATTCAGGCGTTTGGAAGAGAAAACAACTTCATTTAAAAAAGGGATTAACAGGAATATATTGAGGGGCATTAAATTTTTTTCTACAATAAATGCATAAAACCATATATCGAATGTGATTGAAATAACCAGTAAAAAAAGAAGAAGAGAAACCAGGTAATAAACAAGCTTGAGGTATAGTTTTTTTATGATGTAAAATATACTTGTAACAATAACTATTATCAGGGAAAAGAAATATAAATTAAAAATTTTCCCTTTTAAAAAAATAAGACTTTCAGAAGTTTGTAAATGATCTATATTTTTAAAAAAAGAAAGAAATCCTTGGAAATTGGCTGTCTCATAAGTACTTATTGGGGTAATGAAAACTTTAAATATCGCTACTGCGATAATTATTACACCTAAAGTATATACATAGGGCTTCCCCCACAACTTTTGGTCAATAAGAAAGTATCCTAATAGGAACAGAATTGGAAATAATGAAACAGGGTGGCAATAAAAACAAAGGAGCAGTATACAAGTCGCCATAATCAATTTTATCAGATAATTCCAAATCCCGGGTTTCATTTTTTGTGAATAATATAAAAAGGCAATAAATAAGACACAATATTCTAAAGCCTGATGGGTTTCTGTCGAAATCCAGAAAAAGCTATACTTCACTCCCATTATAAGAACCAAGGGGACGGCAAGGGCTAATTTATCATTTTTAAATCCGTAGGCGATAACAAGAAATATCAGGTAATAAAGTAAAATAAAGGATACTGAATAAAGGCACAAAACCACTCTCAATGGTAAATGCATCCAAATAGCCAATAATGGTAAAAATTGAGGAATCTGAGCAGCATATCTGCTTGCCTCGTAAACGAAATCTTTGTAATATAATAAATTAAAAGCCGCATAACCAGGATCAACATAAATGGTCCGTTCTAGATAATAAAATATTGCTAAAAAAAATAATATCAGGAAGGCTAATTGCCCTAGTAATTTATTATTTGAAATGTTGATTTTACCAGAATTCATAAATAAAGGATATTATCAGATGAATATCTGATCGGATTAACTGTCATTTTTTAATTCAAAAAGTAAAATATAACTATCGGAAGACTTGTAAATTAAATTATAATTTTCGTATAACACATATTTTAATTCCTGCATATTTGGTTCGTATAACAAACCTGTACTTCCAAAAAGCATTACATAGTCAACTTTTCTTTTGATTGCGGAATTTGGATTACTATACCACCAAATACTTTTAATAGTTTGCCGGTCACCTATTAATAAATCCGGGATATTATCCTTATTCCAGCGTAAAGGGAACCATTTATAAAATGCCTCGTAGTTATACAACACGATGGCTTTATCTGCCCCCATGTAATCAGCGGAATGACCCAACATCCAATTATCCGTCAGGTTGACTGAAACCACAATACTCTCATCTTTCACATATTCTGAAGTCTTATAAATCTCGTTGGCTATATTGCTTAAACCTTTATAGGAGGGATAATGGGTTATTAATATTGAAAAGTGTAATACTAAAGTCGATACGATAATAATATAAGAAAACCATTTCCGGTAAGGTTGAATCGCCAGCCAAATAATTAAAAAGATAAAGAAACCGACGCACAGTCTGTCGCTCATCATCCCGGCGCTGGCACTGTTTGGTATAATGAAAAACAACGTCAACAGAAAAAACGAGAATAGCAAAATAACATCTGAAACAACTATTCCCTGCTTTAAAGAAAAAAGAAAGTGACCGCCATGCAATTGTCTCGATGCTATGCTTTTAACTCTGATAATCACCGTATACAAAAGAGCAGATAAATAAATGAAAATAAAAAATATGGTAATCAGAGATTCCTTTTCAAAATTGAATAAAATTAATGGTCTGACCTTGATAATCCATTTTAACAGAACATCAAAAGGGTATTTTTCATAAGTCGACTCAAATTTAATACTTATCAAAAATTGAATCAATAAAATCAAACTTGGCAAAGCTGCAATGAATAAGATCAATGACTTTTCAAGAATGCATCCTGCAAAAACCTTCAGACCTTTGAAATCCCTTATGCAACTTCCGATCATTAACAATAGTAATACAGCCCCTAAAAAACCATAGATCAAAATATGGGAGAAAAAAGTAACTGTCAACAACAAGCATAAAATAATTACATGGTATATTTTTGGTTTTTCACTGTTTTTATACCAGTACCCAAGGGTAAAAAACATAAAAATAAAGGCGATGCAAAAATTGAAAAATCCACATTCAAAAAGGAAGGCATAAGAAAAAGGAAATATCAGATAACTCAAATTTCTGCTTGATGGCGAGATCGCATTGGTCAGGTACCTGAATGAAACAGGCAGAAATATCAGATATAACAGGATGAAAATTTTCTCAGTTATAAAACCATTAAACACCAAGCTAAGAACCGCCAGTATAAAATGACCTGACCAGTTTGGAGTGATGACGGGATTAAATTCATAAAGGGAATTGATTAACGGTGAATTTCCGACAATCAGGTCTTTGATAATATTTCCATTATACAGATGAGCCGGTCCGTCAAGTGTCAAAAAGAACTTTAATGAAAGTACAGGAATGGCGTTTAAAAGTACTATTAAACAGAAAAAAGCCTTTTCGTTTAATAATATTTTTTTTATATTCATGGGTGAATAATTTTAAATTAAAGGTCACATGGAATATCCATTATTATCATCCACGGTTTATATGAACGAAGTTTGTATGGATCTTTCATATATGAAAAAAATTGGGGGATTCATTGTGATCAGTGAGATTGATTATAAGAAGAAGGAATTAATTTTCATTTTTATTTCAGATATTTTCTGTTAAACATATTATATTTGATCAGACACCATACCGCTCTGAAAGCATCTTTCATTCTGATTTTTTTCCCTTCGTCGTAAGTTCGTCCAAAGTAGGAGATCCCAACTTCGTAAATCCGTATTCCCGGGAAACGTGCAATCTTGCTGGTCACTTCAGGTTCGAAGCCAAAGCGGTTTTCTTTGAAATAAATCTTCTTAATGAATTCAGACCGGAACATTTTATAACAAGTTTCCATGTCGGTCAGGTTCAGATTGGTGAACATATTTGAGATCAGTGTGAGAATCCGGTTACCGATAGAATGCCAGAAAAAGAGAATCCTGTGGGGATTACCTCCCATGAAACGCGATCCGTAAACAACATCGGCAAACCCGTTCAGTATGGGTTTTAAAAGAATATTGTACTCGAAAGGATCATATTCCATGTCGGCGTCCTGAATGACGATAAAATCACCGGTGGCTTTTTCGATGCCGAGGTGGAGAGCAGCTCCTTTACCCATATTCTTTGGCTGATGAAAGAACCGGATATCGTTTTGTGGATGATTATCGATATAGTCATTCACGCACGTTTTCATTGTATCGGTACTGCAATCGTCGATGATGATGATTTCTTTCCTGACGCCATTAGCCAGTTCGACGGCAATCACTTTGTCAAGAATCCGGTGGATGGTTGTCGCTTCGTTATAGGCAGGAATCAGGATACTTAGGGTTTGGGATTCCATAAAGTCCGGTTAAAGAGCAAAAATACGAGAAAATATATAGAATCTGTTTATTCGTGAAAATAGATTCGCTTTACCCGGCGTGATATACCGGTAAGAACTTCATAGGGAATAGTCCCAATTTTGACGGCTAACTCACCGACCGGATGGTCGTCACTAAAAATGATCACTTCATCCCCTTCTTTGACACCCGTTGTGATCCCTGATAATTCAACTCCGGAAGAAAGCGGAGGACTGACTCCGATGCCCGTTATATCAATCATGGTCAGGTCCATGCAAATATTTCCAATAATCTGAGCAGGCTGTCCTTGAATATAAACATTCCCATTCCCATTCCCGAGTCTGCGGTTAAGTCCGTCGGCATAACCAATCGGGACAATCGCGATGAACCTGTCGTTTTTTGCTTTGCCCATTCGATTATAACCGATGGTATCTCCGGCAGGTATTTTCTTGATCTGGGTAACGACCGACTTCAGTGTGCTGACATTTCTTAACCTGATCTGTTGTTCCTCCGAACTGCCAACTCCATATAATCCAATACCAAGTCGAACCATATCCATTTGTGCTTCCGGAAAGCGGGTGATACCTGCTGAATTTAAAATATGAAGAAGAACCGGATAGGGCAACTTCTGCGCTATTTTTTTACATGTTTTCTTGAATCTTCTGATCTGTTCCCGGGTAAATTCATCTTCCATGAAATCTTCACTGGCTGCCAGATGAGAAAAGATGGATTGAACATGAAAATGGGGATTCCTGGTTAAAAAGATTAAAAGTTCATCTAATTCCGATTCTATAAATCCCAACCGGTGCATTCCTGTATCGAGTTTAATATGAATACGTATATCCTCCTGAATGGAGGTATGATTACGTTCAATCGCTTCCTTAAGAAGATGAAGAATTCGCAGGTTATATATCTCGGGCTCAAGGTTGAATTTCAGGAGGGTATCAAGGCTATGCTCTTCAGGGCTCATCACCATAATTGGCAGACGAATACCGGCTTTACGTAATTCAACTCCTTCATCGGCATAGGCTACTGCCAGGTAATCGACATTATGAAATTGAAGAACATTAGCGATTTCAAAACTTCCGCTGCCGTAGGAGAAAGCTTTAACCATGGCCATGATCTTTGTTCCGGGTCTTAATTTGGAACGATAGTAATTCAAATTATGGATCAGGGCGTCAATATTGATTTCCAGGACCGTTTCATGCGCTTTTTGTTGTAACCGGTCACTTATTTTTTCAAATTCAAAGAGTCGGGCGCCTTTTAACAGAATCGTCTCATTCTGGAAAGAAGAAAGTGGAAAATGTTCCAGAAAATCCTCTGTGTTCTCATAGAACAGTTTTGACATTTGAAACAGACCGGCATATTTTGTAATATCTCTCCCGATGCCGACAATTCTGTCAATTTTTTTAAAAGCAAGCTGTCTGGCAATCGATTTATACAGTTCTTCCTTGTTGGGTCCGCTTTGTAGAATATCGGAAAGGATAATGGTCCTTTTTTTATGCTGATTCTGCTGGGAAAGGAAATCGAGCGCAATGCCAAAAGAATTTATATCGGAATTATAAGTGTCGTTGATAAGAGAGCAGTGATTGATGGCCTCTCTGAGTTCCAGACGCATGGCAATGGGTGTCAGGGAAAGCATTCGTTCAGAGATCAAAGACGAGCTTAAATTTACCGGGTTAACCAAAGTATTGTTTTCGATTATTCCCAGTTTATCGAGGTTGAGAAGACAAGCCCAACAATGAATAGCATTTTCGACAGAGGCTTCGTCGGTAAAAGGAATTTTAATTGAAATTATTTCTGAATGTGAATTAGCCCAGATTTGCGTCTGCTTATCGGTTTTCTCTATTCTGGTAATCCGGAGATCGGATTCTTTTTCCCGGCTCCAGGTAAATGTCTGCAGATTCCGGTAATTTTCTGATTGCCTCAGGGAATCATCGATCAGAGAATAATCTGAACAGTAAATCAGAAAGGAGCTGTTCTGAAAAAGTTTTAGTTTTTCTTCGACTTTTTGTTTTTGATTCGTAAAATGTTCATCGTGAGCCGATCCGATATTGGTAAAAATCCCGATTGTAGGCTTAATGACTGTTTCTAAACGTTGCATCTCGCCGGGTTTGGATATTCCGGCTTCAAAGATTCCCAGGTTATTATTCAATTCCATTTTCCAAATGGATAAGGGGACTCCAATCTGAGAATTATAGCTTTTTGGACTCCGGATAATTTTAAAATCCCTGAAAAGGAGTTGATACAACCATTCTTTTATAATTGTCTTTCCATTACTTCCGGTTATCCCAATGACCGGAATCTGAAAATGAAGGCGATGCCATGTTGCCAGTTCCTGCAATGCAACCAGGGTACTCCCGGTTTGGATAAACGATGCCTCCGGTAAATTACTGATATCATTAATATCCGAAGTGTTCAAGGATTCGGAAATAAGAAAATTTCTGATTCCTTTTTCGTATAGCTCCCGGATGTACTGGTGTCCATTATTTCTTTCCGAAACCAGCGCAATGAAAAGACAATGTTCGGGGCTGATTAGTCGACGGGAATCAATAAGCAAATCGCTTATCCCTGGATCATCTTTCCCGGAGAGATATAGATTTCCATGAACCGCTTTTGATATTTCGGACAGAGTGTACATCCAGAAATATTAATGTTCCGGTACCGGTGTTGGCGGGTGAATAGCGTTAGCCAGTAGTTCATCATATTCCTGCCGGTGAGTAAATATATCGCAGGCCATATACAGTGCATTCCGGAAGGCTTCAGGGGAGGCTTCATTTTTCCCGGCCAGGTCATAGGCCGTCCCATGCGCCGGAGATGTTCTTACTATGGGCAATCCGGCAGTAAAGTTGACTCCCTCTTCAAACGACATTAGTTTGAAAGGGATCATCCCCTGATCGTGGTACATGGAAAGGATGCCGTCAAAATTCCTGAAATTGGCCGAACCAAAAAAACCATCTGCCGGATAAGGACCGAAAGCCAAAATATTCTGGTTATAAGCTTTTTCGATGGCCGGTTGCAAGATGGCTTTATCTTCCGTGCCAATTAAATCATCATCACCGGCATGAGGATTTAAAGCAAGCACAGCGATTCTGGGTTTTAATACTCCAAAATCACGTTTAAGTGAGTGGTTAAGGATCTGAAGTTTACTGATAATTAATTCCTCTGATAAAGATTCGCTGACTCGGGCGATCGGGAGATGGCCCGTTACCATTCCGATCCTGAATTTTTTATTTACCATCAACATCAGAAAATCCTCTGTATTAAATTTTTTAGCAAAATATTCCGTATGGCCAGGGAAAGTAAAATTCGCGGATTGGATATTTTTTTTATTGATCGGAGCAGTAACAATAACATCAATGTTATTTTTTAATAAATCTTCCGTTGCAGCTTCCAGTGAAAGGTAAGCAAGTTCACCGGCAATGGAGGTTGATTTTCCAAGGTCAATTTTTATTTCCTCATCGTGAATATTTATAATATTTGGCCGTCTTGGATGGGCCATATCGGCTTTTTTAACAAGGTTGAAATTGAAATCATTAATATTCAATGTCTTCCTGTGATAAGAAGCGACTTTAGAGGATCCATAAACAACGATGGTATAATTTTCCATCAACCGCTGATCCTGTAAAGTTTTAATAATGATTTCATAGCTTATTCCATTAACGTCTCCGTGAGTTATTCCAACTCTTATCCGTTTTTCCTTCTCAACCGGTTGTTCCATGTATTTTAGTTTTTGCAAAGATATGAAATGCCATCTGTCATCGATGGGTAATTTTTGTAACAAAATTGAAGAGTAACCTTACTCCGAATCCGGTTCCCCCTTGCCCCCGGTAGGAATCCTTTTTATCCAGGAATGCCGGTCCTGCGATATCGAGATGAATATATGGGTAATCGGTAAACTTTTCGAGGAATTTAGCCGCCGTGATAGACCCGGCTTCGGGAGGACCTACGTTTTTTATATCGGCAATTTCTGATTTCAATAAATCGCCATAATCATCCCACATGGGAAATTCCACCAGCCGTTCGTTCACCTCAAACCCGCTATTCTTAAGTTCAATTATTTCTTTTTCCGCTTTGCTTTGCATCACAACTGCCGCTGTCTTTCCGACAGCCCGCACAGCCGAGCCGGTCAGGGTAGCCAGATCAATCACAAGTGCAGGATTGAATTTTTTGGCATAGATTAAGGCATCAGCCAGAATCAAACGACCTTCCGCATCGGTATCAACAATTTCTACATTCATCCCGTTTTGCATTCTGATCACATCACTTGGGACGATGGCTTTTGAGCCAGGCCGGTTATCTGTGGCCGGCATCAGTCCAATAATATGAACCGGCAAGTCGGCTTTTGCGATTGCATAGATAGCAGTAGCAACAGCGGCTGCCCCCGACATATCGTCTTTCATATCCTGCATGCTGTTTCCTGGTTTCAGATTCATACCACCGGAATCAAAGACTATTCCTTTCCCGACAAATACAATGGGCTTTTTATTATGCGCTGATGGCGGATTCCATTCCATGACCGTAAACGTCGGTGGTTCCGCGCTTCCTTTGTTAACACCTAAAAGTCCTCCCATCTGCAACGCTTCAATCTTTTTCCGGTTCATTACTTCCACCTTCGCATTGCAATCTATTGCTATTTTCTCGACTTCCTTTGAAAATGCCACCGCAGTAAGATAAGAATTGGGTTCATTAATTAAGGTGCGGCATCGATATACGGCATCGACCAGTATATTTATTTTTTTAATGCCGGATTCTTCAATGGTGTCGGAATAGATCTGAATTTCCTTCAGGGAGTTCTCTTTTTTGGTTTCGTTTTTATACTTGAGAAACTGATAACTGCCAAGCGCCATTCCTTCTGCAAATGCAAGGACCTCTTCACTTTTCCTGCCGGTATCATAAATAATGATCTTGACCTCCCCGTGATCATTCAGGCAGCAGGCAACTTGATCACCTGCTTTCCTGCACTCTTCCAAGCGTTTATAGTGATCCTGCTCCTGTTTAGAAAAATAAATGAATATTCTGAAATTCAATCGATTGAGAGAAACCAGATTTTTTTTATGTTCAATTTTCTGTACTTGAATATAATCTTTCTCTGCCTTCGTAAGAAGACCCGGAGGATAGGAATCATCGCCCGTATGAAGCAATACGAGATTCTCGATCTGCTGGGACTTACTGGTCAAGGATAGTCTTGGATGCATGGTTTTTCGTAATTTTGGAAAGTCATTCAACCGCAAAAGTAGAAAAATTAAAGATCAGCTCATCATAAAAGCCCTCGCGGGGGAATTCCTCTCTTTGGAGGAAGGGAAGATGCTCTACGAGTCGCTCCCCCTGGCTGAATTAATGAATATCGGTCATGAATTGCGTTTACGGGTTCATCCCGAGAAGATAGTAACCTGGATTATTGATCGAAATGTGAATATTACGAATGGCTGCATTTCCGGATGCCGATTTTGTAACTTTTACCGGCCCATAAGCGATCCTTCCTGCTACATAACGACCCTGGAAGAATATTCCCTGAAAATTGAAGAAATGAGGAACCTGGGGGGTAACCAGTTATTGCTGCAGGGTGGTATGCATCCACATCTTGGACTCGGTTTTTATACTGACCTTTTTTCAAAACTGAAAAAGAATTTTCCGGACTTGCGGCTTCATGCGCTTGGCCCGCCTGAAATTGTTCATATTTCCAAAAAGGAAAAAATGAGTTATCAGGAAGTTCTTGAACATCTTATCACTGCGGGTTTAAACAGCTTGCCGGGTGCGGGGGCTGAGATTCTTGTCGACCGTGTCAGAAAAATCTTATCCCCCGTAAAATGTTCTGCAGGGGAATGGCTGCAGGTGATGAAAGCGGCTCATAGACTCAACCTGACCACTTCGGCTACGATGATGTTCGGTCACATTGAAACTTTGGATGAGCGGCTTCAGCATCTTATTGAAATCCGGGAGATTCAGGGTCAAAAACCAGCAAAGACTAAAGGTTTTCTATCCTTTATTCCCTGGCCTTTTCAGGATAACGGGACCGCCTTAAAAGAACAATACGGGATATCGAATAACACGAGTCCGGAGGAATATATCCGGATGATTGCCATCAGCCGGATCATGCTACCTAATGTATCAAATATTCAGGCTTCATGGTTGACCGTGGGAAAAGAAACGGCACAACTCTGCCTTCATGCCGGGGCAAATGATTTTGGCAGTATTATGATTGAAGAAAACGTAGTATCCGTCGCAGGCGCTTCCAATAAATTTGATTCCGACGGGATTCAGGATGCCATTCGCGAAGCAGGATTCGAACCTCAGATAAGAAACCAGGATTTTGAATTACTTCCCGGCAAACTTCAGTAAACCGTTTTTCTGCCAGTCGGAATAGATATCCGAAGCAATATTATACGAAACTTCATCCACATAATTCGGGTCGTCGATCGTAATAGATGCTGTCCATAAAAGATCGTTGTTATGGTTGTGGTAAAGATTTGCCTGAAGGTTTACGACTGATGTGGTTACCCAATATCCACCGGAGGTAACGACATTATATCCGGGCGAGTACATAGGATATCCCCAGGAATAATAATTGTAATAATTATAATAATAATCGGGATATACCATGGTTGATGGTGGCACATAACTTTCTGATTTATCGGTTCCCTTATAGGTGACGATCAGGATTCCATCGACTCCCAGACTGTCAAATTTCGATTCCAGTTCGCTGAGTTCAAATTTATGACCGGGTGCAATAAAGGAAAGGGATTGAATGGATTTTAATCCCTTATTGTTAAAGTAATTGCAAGCATATTGTTCAAAGGGTTTTTGATATTCCAGTTTATCGAACATAGCCCAAACAACGACATTTTCTATTTTCTGGTTTTCCTTCGGATTGGTCCAGGAAGTTAGCGTTACCGTATTACAGGAGGTGAGCAGAAAAGCCATTAAAACAACAAATGAAGCTGTTCCGAGTGTGAATTTTTTCATAGTTTTTAAATTTTGGGTTAACAATTTCTTTATTATCCAAAAATATAGAATTTATGCTTCTCTTTTCTGATTATTCGGAATTTTTAATACAAAATAATTCCCGTGAGTTCAGTTCAAGAGCAAGAAGATGACCCAGTGATTTGTTGTTTTTATACACGCACCCTCCGTCGAGGTTTATTATTTTTGATTGCCGGTTCCTAATGTTTTTTTGGATGACTGTATAAGGAGTCGGAGTATGACCATGAACCAAAATGCGGTTTTGTAAAAATGTGTCATTATATGAATCGCTTCTTCCCCATATCATGGAATCGATATCATCCAGGGGATTATCCGTTTTTCCCTCAAAACACCCATGAGTGATGAAAAAACCTTCTGGTTGTTCGTAAAAACTTAATTTCCGGAAGAATTTAAGATATTTTTCCGGAATTAAAAGTAAACTTTGGGGGGTATAACCTGGTTCTCCCGGAATTCCAAAATCGTGTTGCGTAGTAAACCCGGAATTAACCATCCAGAGTTTAAAAAAGCAGATCGAGTTTTGTGCCTGGTTCAGCATGTATTCATGATTTCCCATGAGTGGGATAACCTGAAACGATTTTTGTTGTAATTCCAAAATATAATCAATTACCGCTTTGCTGTCGGGCCCCCGGTCGATATAATCGCCTAAAAGATAGATAAGGTCCATTTTCGATGGTTGGATTTTATCTTCAATGAGTGTGCGGAATGTCCGGATGCACCCATGAATATCGCCGACGACAAATCGTTTTCGCATATCATCCCGGGTTTTTTGATAAATTAAAATTAATTGGAGATCCGCGTTTCTATTTGTTTATGAACAAACCAAAGTTAATGATTTCATGGATAATTTTTTCAGTTGCGCCATTGTGTTGGTCAACATAACCACTACAAATTGCCGAAACTTTCGAATAATATTCCGAATCGGAAAGGAGTTTTGAAACCGGTTGGATCAATTCATCGGTTGATCGGACACTAAAGGCAGCTCCCAGGGAAATAAGCTCAACAGCTTCTTTGAATTTTTGATAATTAGGGCCAAAAAAAACCGGAACCCCAAAGGTGATAGGTTCCTGAATATTATGGATGCTTCCCCCAAAGCCGCCCCCAATATATGCAACCGTAGCATACCGGTAAAGTAAGGCAAGGATGCCTATGGTATCCAGAATTAAAATATCGGAAGATTTTGAATTTTCAGAATTTAGTTCGGAATACTTGATGAACGGTTTCCCTAAGCAGTCAATTATTTCCTGGATCCTGCCTGGACTTATATCATGAGGGGCAATGATATATTTCATCTTAGGGTATTGTCGTAAAATCATAGGGATCAGAATCATTTCATCTTCCTTCCAGGTGCTTCCGGCAACCATTATACTGGCATCTCCACAGAATTCTTTGATCAATGGAAACTCCATTTTGCGGGAAGCAATCTCTGAAACCCTGTCAAACCGGGTATCGCCTGTCAGCCTGACATTGTTCTTTCCAACGGACTTAAGAAGGGTAAAGGACTCTTCATTCTGAACAAAAAACCAGGTGATGGCATTCAATTGGTTCCTAAACCATATTCCATACCACTTAAAAAAATATTGTGAGGGTCTGAAAACCGCTGAAATCATTATTACCGGGATTTGCTTTGATTTAAGTTCCTTGAGAAAATTGAACCAATAATCGTATTTCACAAAAAATGCGATCGTCGGGTTAACTGCTTCAATAAATTGCCGTGCATTTCCAGGAGTATCCAGAGGGAGATAAAAAATCCAATCGGCCTGGTCATAATTTTTCCGGATTTCATATCCCGACGGAGAAAAGAAGGTTAATAAAATCCGGTATTGCGGGAACAAGATTTTAATCTTTTCAAGGACCGGCCTTCCCTGTTCAAATTCTCCCAGAGAAGAACAATGAAACCAAATTACAGGTCTCTTTGGTTGGTTTTCATGTTCTATTTTAATTTTTAATCCGGGAATTAAGTTTTTCCTTCCGGTAATCCACAATCTGGCTTTTTCATCAAATAAGGCCGCTACCCTGATGATTAGCTGGTAAATGAAAATGGCGAATGTATAGAGTACTCTCATACACTCTTTAACAATAAGGTCGAGTAATTAATATAAGTAATATTCTTTCGGAGTTCTTTTATACAGCGGAATGAACCAGCAAACTTTAATTCCGTAAAACTGACTACTGTATTTCTGAGTATCTTTTTTTTCATCAGAAAAATCAAATTCCCTGGCCCCTTTTGACCAGACCTGCATAAATTCAAAACCCAGATAAAAATTGATAAGTCGTGTATTGCTAAGGTAAATATATCCCAGTGATCCTGTAACAGCCCATCCTCTGTTTAATTTATCATATCCCTTTTTATAATCGTCCCTAAGTTGTGGGGCCGTATTTCCGGGGTTGCTGATTCGGATTTTATTCTGCAAGTATCCTCCTCCCGCGGTAATCATGAATCCGCAATTAGGGTTGGGTGCAAGAACGGAGATTATTTTTCCGAATTTTCCTAAAATATTATACCCGCGTTCATAATAAACGAGCTCGGCATAATATCCGTTTTCGTCGATGATCATTCCTTCAGGAGTGGAGATGTTCCACAACAAGGAATCAGAATTTTTAATGCTTTGTCCGAACATAAAATTACCTTCAGCTCCAAAAATCCAGTTGGATTTGGTCTTAAACATCAAACCACCTCCGATAGTGGAATTCCCTCCAAACCGCTTTGCCAGGTCACCACCCGGTAACTGAAAGGAATAGGTCGCATAAATTAACGGAGTAAATATTGCTGAATCGCGGATATTTAACTGGGCAGGTAAGACTGATGAAAGGAAAAGCGCAGGCAGCAACAGGAAATAAAATTTTCGAGGCATGTTGTTTAAATAGATGTGAATTAAAATTTATAAATGACTCCGAGACCAATATTCAACGTAGATATTACCTTATTAATTGTGGTCTCAGATCCTTGAAAAGTATTTATAAAGTATACATCTCCAGTATCGGGATCCACCACTTCCACTTGAGTATAGGTATAAAACTTTTTCTTGATTGATGGGGTTGCCCCAAGATAACTGGCATTGAATTTTAAAGTGAAATGTGTTGAAACTTTATATCCTAAACCAGCAGAGAATTGATAGGCAAATCCAGTAGCATTCCCTGAGGTGGTCTGCAGGGTTGAAGGATCTGTTATGTTAAAATGAGAACTGGAGGCAAAGAGTACCCCGGCAAGAACTTTAATATCCAGGCTGATCCTGTTGAAATAATGAAGATAAACGGGCCCGGCCATCAGATAATGATTTGACCAGGCGCCCGGACCAAGACGGAAATTTGTATCCCCGGTACCCCCCGGATTAATATAGGATGCCGTATCAAGTAACGGGTTACGTTGATAAGTGTATTGAAAAGCAAGGCCAAGATCCCTCTTGCCCAACCAGTCGAAAGTCAGTTGTGCTAACCAACCATTAGTTGAATATCCCGATTTGCTGCTTTTTTTATCATATTTCCCATAATCTCCCAAGGCAATGGAATAGCCCAGGGAAAATTCCAAATCCATGTTCTTGCCATTTTTAGATCTCTTTTTAGCAAGAGTATCCGTCTGAGTAAATGCAGGCAAGATGACCATACAAAGCAAAATCAAAAGAAGCGCTTTTTTCATCAGAATCATATAAGACTACAAATTTAATGTATTTTTGCAAATGTTCACATGACACGTAAAATCAATACGTTTGAAGAAGCTGATCCTTTTATTCCTCTTTTTATTCAGTTGGGTTCTTCTTTATTCACAGGTTGTATATCAAGATCTTACAAATACTAATATTTATGAATTTATCGATGAACTTGCAAACCTGAAGATCATCCGGATAAATTCAGTAGTAAAACCATATTCACGGAACTATATTGCGGAAAAACTCCGGGAAGCATCCGGAAAAAAGGATCTTCTGAACAAAAGGCAACAAAAAGAATTAGATTTCTACCTGCGCGATTTTAACCTGGAGCTCCAGCTAAATTTATCCTATATAACAAAAAACAGTTTTTTTAAGAACAAAAAGAATTTCCGGCTTCCTTTCAATCCTCTGGCATTTCTTTATAAAGACAGTCTTTTTACTTTTTCGTTGCGTCCGATTCTGGGATTTGCTTATTATAAAAATGAAAATGGATATACTTATCACCGGTGGAATGGGGCGGAGATCTTTGGGTACATAGGACAACATTTCGGTTTCTATGCAAGCCTTCGCGACAATCGGGAAAGTCAAATCATGGTTACTCCCGGCTATTTGACCCAGGAGGAAGGCGCTACCTGGAAAGGGGACGGAAAAGGTGGTGGCGACTATAGTGAGATGCGAGGCGGACTGACCTGGCAATGGAAATGGGGAGATGTTTCTTTTGTTAAAGACCATTACCAGTGGGGAGATCATTACCATGGGTCAAATATTTTTTCTGGACGGACCCCTTCCTATCCGTACCTTCAGTTCCATATGAAACCGATAAAATGGTTTGAGTTTACTTATCTTCATGCCTGGCTTGTCTCCGAGGTGATCGATACCAGTAAGTCCTATCCGATTCCGGGAGGAGTTCGTGAAACTTATTTTAATAAATTCCTTGCTTCGGGTATTTTCACTTTTACTCCCATTGAAGGATTGAATCTTTCGATCGGGAATTCAGTGGTTTATTGTTCCGCTAATATGAATCCGGCTTACCTGAGTCCCTTTCTTTTTTATTTTAATTATAATTATGCGGAAGGTTCCGGAAAATCGCAGGATTATGGGAAAGAAGTACAGACTTTCATAAATTTCAGCTCGCGAAATATTAAGTACCTTCACATATATACTTCACTCTTTTTCAATCAGATGAATATTGAAGGACTCAGTTACAAAATCGGATTCCGGGTCAGTGATTTTCCACTTTCAAACCTTTCACTGACAGGTGAATATACAAGAAACAACAGCAAATCCTATCTCTCTTCAATTCGCACTGTCAGTTATGAATCAAACCTTTATAGCCTGGGAAATTACTTGCGTGAAAATTCTCAGGAATTTTATGTAGCTTTGTCGTTCAAACCCATTCGTGGATTACATGTTGATGCCACTTATTTACTGGCAAAGCACGGAGAGAGTGAGAATTTGAAATTGCTGGATTTTCGGAATCAGGTTATTTCAGCAATCATCAAGTACGAGGTAATCAACAACGCTTACGTTTTTATTGAATATCAAAGACGTCATGTTGAGGGAGATGTCCGGTATACTCCACCGGTTTTTCTTGGGAACACGAATAACTTGATTGCAGGAATTAATATTGGATTCTAGAACAGATCGAATATTCCGGCTTAAAAATTATAAAATTCAAAATCAACTATTAACCAATAACCAACTAAATATTTTTGTATGAAATATCCATTCTAACGTCATTCATACAAACCCTGAATGAACCTAATGGATATTCTTTCGGGTTTTCCGGAACAAGCTATATAACTAATAAAATCAAAACTATTTACGGATGAAAAAAAACCTTTTAATCACTGGATTGATGTTATTGCTGGTTTCAGGCTTAAGCTGGAACTCGTTAGCATGTACGAATTTTATTATTACGAAGGGAGCCTCCATCGATGGTTCGGTAATGATCACCTATTCCGCTGATTCCCATCAATTATATGGCGAACTCTATTACCGGCCGGCTGCAGACTATCCCGCCGGAGCCATGGCGGAGGTAATTGAATGGGATACACAAAAACCTCTTGGAAAAATTCCTCAGGTAAGGCATACTTTCTCGGTGATCGGCAACATGAACGAACATCAGTTGGCTATCGGCGAGACTACCTTCGGGGGCCGGGAAGAGTTAGCAAGCCAACCTGGCGCTATCATAGATTATGGTACACTTATTTATTTTTCACTACAAAGAGCCAGAAATGCCCGAGAAGCGATCAAGATCATGGGAGAACTTGTCGCCCAATATGGTTATGCCAGCGTGGGGGAATCTTTTTCGGTTTCCGATGCCAATGAAGCCTGGATCCTGGAAATGATTGGAAAAGGAAAGGAAGAAAAGGGAGCTGTATGGGTAGCCATGCGTATTCCCGATGGTTATGTTTCGGGCCACGCCAACCATCCCCGAATCACCCAATTTCCCTTGAATGATCCTGAAAACTGCTTGTATTCTCCTGATGCTATTTCTTTTGCCCGTAAAATGGGGTGGTTTACCGGTGCGGACAAAGAATTCAGTTTCTCCGACACTTATGCTCCTCTTGATTTTAGCGCTGCACGTGCTTGCGAATCAAGAGTTTGGGCAATGTTCAACCGGATAAATGCCAACATGGGTCAATACCAGGATTATGTGATGGGAAACTTCGTAAAAGACAAATATGGATATGCCACCAACAGGATGCCTTTATGGATCAAGCCGGATAAGAAAGTCTCCGTACATGATGTGATGGAACTGATGCGCGATCATTTTGAAGGCACAAAAATGGATATGAACAATGATATTGGCGGAGGCCCTTATCAATCGCCATATCGCTGGCGCCCGATGACCTGGAATATTGACAGTGTGGGTTATGTGCATGAACGCGCAACCTCAACCCAACAAACAGGTTTTGTTTTTGTTGCTCAATCCCGGTCCTGGCTTCCTGATCCGGTCGGGGGTATTTTCTGGTTCGGAGTTGATGATACTTACACAACCGTTTTTTCACCCATGTACTGCAGTATGACCAAAGTTCCTTACTCTTTTGCCGTTGGAAACGGAGACATGCTGACCTTTTCTCCCACGTCCGCTTTCTGGGCCTTTAACATGGTTTCCAATTGGGCTTATACCCGTTATAACTGTATGATCAAAGATATTCAACCTGTTCAGCGTGGGCTTGAAACAAAATATATTGCAGAGATTGCAGATGTTGATAAAAAGGCGGTCGAATTATACAAAACCGATAAAAAAGCGGCTGTAAAATATCTCACCGACTACTCCGTGAAAACCGGTGACGCTACGGTTAAAACATGGCAGGGATTGTTCCAGTATCTGATGGTTAAATATATGGATGGGAACATCAAAAAGGAGAAAGACGGGAAATTTGAAACCAACGGTTATGGGATCTCTGTAATGCCATCCCAGCCGGGTTATCCGGAATGGTGGTTACGCGAGATTGTCAGGGAGCACGGCGACGTGATCAAACAGATTGGACCTTCAAGCCATTAGTCTCCTTCATCGGTTGTGAATAAGTCAGATAGAACTCTTTATTATTTGTAAAACACTTTTAAAAATGAAAGTAAAAACAGGATATTGAAATAACAATATCCTGTTTTTACTTTATATTTGCAGCAACATTCCTGCTAAAATTCAAAATTATGGAGGAGCAGAGTACAACTTCCAGAAAATTTAAAATTTATTTGTCAGTTTTGACAATTATCGTTGTAATCCTGATTTTCTGGTTATTTATCCAGCGTTCCCAGCTCATGAACCTCGTAAAGGATAAAGAAATCGAGAAGACAGAACTTCAGAACGAACTGGATAGTGTTATTTCTGAGCATAATAAAATAAAATTATCTTTTGGCGCTTTATCGGATTCTCTCTCCTCAAAGGACAGCATCATCCAGGCCAACGCCATTGAGATACGAAAGCTTCTGGATACCCAATGGGAATATAATAAGATCCGAAAAAAGTTAACCATGCTTCAATATATTGCCCAGGGGTATGTTCGCCAGATGGATTCACTTTATACCATAAACCGTGAACTTCAGACTGAAAATGAACGGATTCGGCAGGAAGTGAAGACGGAGCAATCACGGAATTATTCTTTGATGAAAGATAAAGAAGTGCTTTCTGAAAAAATGAATCAGGCTGCTTTTTTAAAGGCTTATGATGTAACGGTTACTCCATATAAGCTTAAATCGGCTGGGAATAAAGAACAGGTTACCGATAAAGCCACCCGTACGGACCGCTTAAGGGTTTGTTTTACCATTGGAGAGAATCCGCTTGTCCAGCAGGGTAAAAAGATCATCTACATTCGTATTCAACGGCCGGACAATGTGGTGGTGACAAAAAGCAAATACGATACATTTGTATTTAACGGTCAATCGCTCTCTTATTCAATCCGTGAAGATATTGCTTACCAGGGGAAATCGTTAAATCTATGTCTTGATTGGACCAAAAAAGACAATGATAAGCCCGCTATGAAAGGACGTTATGTGGTAGCTGTCTATGCGGATGATAAAGAGATCGGCATCGGAAGTTTTGAGCTGAAGTGATTACCGGAATTTCCTTTTTCATATTCTTAATAAATCTTTATGCGTATTGGCATTCTTACAGCCGGCGGTGATTGTCCCGGGATTAATGCGGCAATCCGGGGAGTCGGCAAAACAGCCATTATTGAACATGGGATGGAAGTCATTGGTATTTCATCCGGTTTTCTGGGGCTGATCAATCATGAATTTGTTGAGCTCGATGAAAATCAGCTTTCTGGAATTCTGACCTTAGGTGGAACCATTCTGGGAACTTCCCGCGAAAATCCGTTTAAGAAAAACAGTCCTTTCAATGTCATCGACAAACCTAAACTCATCCGGAAGCATTATCGGGAAATGGGATTGGATGCCTTGGTCTGTATTGGGGGTAATGGAACTCAACGCATTGCTTCCAATCTCTCAGAAGAAGGCTTGAATGTTGTAGGGATCCCAAAAACCATCGATAACGATGTTTGGGGCACCGATATCACTTTTGGATTCGATTCCGCTTTACTTATAACCACCGATGCCATCGACCGCCTCCACACTACGGCCAATAGCCATAAACGAATCATGGTGATTGAAGTGATGGGTCATCATGCCGGCTGGCTTGCACTCTATTCCGGGGTTGCCGGAGGTGGAGATGTGATTCTGATTCCGGAAATAGAATTTGATCTAAATACGGTCGCCCGATGCCTGAAAAAAAGAGTCGTCAACAAAAAACCGTATTCAATCGTCGTAGTTGCAGAAGGCATTCCCATTCCAAAAGGTGAAACGGCTGCTGGTTTTGTCAGTAAAACGATCCGCGATCTTACCGGATTGGAAACCCGGGAGACGATCCTGGGATATATCCAGCGGGGTGGAAGCCCCTCTCCGATGGATCGGATTCTTGCGACCCGTTTTGGCGCGCATGCCGTCGAACTGATTGCTGAAAAGAAGTTTGGCGAGATGGTATGTTTGAAAGGGGATACTGTTTCTTCGGTTTTATTAAAAGAGGTGGGCGATAAATTAAAGTTAGTTCCTAAAAATCATTCAATTGTAGAAATAGCAAGAAGGATGGGTGTTTGTTTTGGCTCTGAATCCTGTTAATCCGAAAATGTTATATCCTTAATATTCAGTTGAAGGTTCACTTCTCCATTCCATTCGTTTTCTTCCACATGATAACAAATGTTAAAAGGAATTCCCTTATCGATGTTGATAAGGCTTTCGCCCTGCTGAAAAGCAATGGCTGAAAACGGTCCTCCGGTAATTTCCGGATGGACAACACATAATTTCAGATGGTTTTTGCCAACGATGCGGGAACTTCCGGCATCTACAACACCTTGAGTCATAAATAGCGGGGCTATGTTCCCGGGCCCAAACGGAGCGAACTGCTTGAGTACTGAATAGAACCGCGAATTGATTGCACTCAGGGGAAGTTTTGAGTCAATCTCAATTACCGGAAATAAATCGACACCTCCCAATTTTTCTATTACCAGTTTTTCGAAACGGTCCCGGAATGATATATAATTTTCCGGTTTTAATGATAACCCTGCTGCAAATTTGTGACCTCCAAAATGTTCTAACAGATCGGAACAGCCATCGATGATCTCATAAATATCGAAATCCTTTACCGAACGTGCTGATCCCGTCATTAAACCATTGGAATGGGTAAAAACGATCGTCGGACGATAATATACTTCGGTAAGTCTTGAAGCAACTATTCCGATAACCCCTTTATGCCAGTCGGGATGGTCGATAACGGTAGCCTTTGAATTAAACAGATTTTCATCAGCTTCAATCATTTCCAATGCCTGCTGGGTAGCCAGTGAATCGAGGTTTTTCCGTTCAGTATTGTAATTGTTAATCTTTTCTGCAAGGCGGTGTGCTTCCAGTAAGTTTTGGGTAATAAGCAATTTTACGGAATTCCGTCCGCTTTCAATCCGTCCAGCGGCATTGATCCTGGGACCAACAAGAAAAACAAGATCGCTAATAGTCAATTCCCTGTTAAAGACATTCGATCCGTTTCCTTCTTTTTTTATGACACTGGAATAACGAAGCAATGCTTCGATTCCCGGTCGGGGTTTTGAATTTACAAGCTTTAGGCCGAAATATGCAAGAATCCGGTTTTCACCAGTTATATCCACAATATCTGAAGCAATACTGATTACCACCAGATCGAGAAACGGGATCAGTTCGTCGAATGGAATTTCCTTTTTTTTGGCAAACGCCTGAATGAGTTTAAATCCAATTCCGCAGCCGGAGAGTTCTTTATAGGGATAAATACAATCGGGTCGCTTAGGATCAAGCACGGCACAAGCCCTGGGCAGGTCAGCCCCCGGATGGTGATGATCGCATATAATAAAATCAATTCCAAGCTTACTTGCATAATCGATTTTTTCTACCGCTTTAATACCACAGTCAAGTGCAATAATTAGAGAAAACTGTTGCTCTTTGGCAAAATCAATACCCTGTTTCGATATGCCATAACCTTCGGTATAACGGTCGGGGATATAAAAATCCAATCGTGTTGTGAACTTTAATAAAAAAGTGTAAACGAGCGTTACCGCTGATGTTCCGTCAACATCGTAATCTCCGTAAACTAGAATTTTCTCATCACTTGACAGTGCTGTTTCAATGCGGCCGATGGCTTTATCCATGTCGCGCATAAGGAAAGGATCATGAAGATATTTAAGGGCAGGACGAAAAAACTTTTGTGCTTCTTCAAATGTTTTTACCCCTCGTTGAACCAACAGATTTGAAAGATGAGGATCAATTCCTAACTCATTTGCCAAATTTCTTACTACCCCGGCGTCTCCCTGAGATTTGACTACCCACTGTTTTTTCATATATTTTTCTTATTGTAAAAATAGGAAATATTTTTGAGTAGGTCATTGTATAAGGATAATAATTATTCGCCTTAAAGCTGTTTTATCCGGCTTTATAAAGTTGATTGGAATGAACTGAAATGATGGATCTTCTGGAGTTGATCCTTTAAAAATCAGTCATAAATTGGAGCCTCATCAGTTTCAGGATGATGGAATGAAAAAAAATTATGAGCGAATGCAAATTGATTTTTCAGAATTCGGCATTCTTTGGAGTACGAGGAAAGGGAATAACATCACGGATGTTGGCCATGCCGGTAACAAAAAGAATAAGTCGTTCAAATCCAAGACCAAACCCGGCATGTGGAGCCGTTCCAAACTTTCGGGTGTCGAGGTACCACCAAACATCTTTCTCAGGGATATTCATTTCATGAACCCTCCGGACCAAAGCATCCAGGTTTTCTTCGCGTTGTGACCCTCCGATAATTTCTCCGATCTTTGGGAAAAGAACATCCATTCCGCGAACGGTTTTACCATCGGCATTTTGTTTCATATAAAAAGCCTTGATTTCTTTGGGGTAATCGGTAACCATGACCGGTTTGCCGAAATACTTTTCAACCAGGTATCGTTCATGCTCAGCTTGCAAATCGGATCCCCATTCAACCGGGAATTCCCAGTTTTGTCCGGAAGATTTGATAATATCAACCGCCCGGGTATAAGTTAACCGCTCAAACCGGTTAATGAGGACATGGTCCAGCCTCCCGAGAAGCTCGTTATCATACATTTTATTGAGGAATTCGAGATCATCAAGGCAATGATCAAGGGCATATTTTATGAGAAACTTCAGGAAATCCTCCGCCAGATCCATATTATCATGGATATCATAAAAAGCCATTTCCGGTTCGATCATCCAGAATTCCGCCAGATGGCGCGGAGTATTGGAGTTTTCGGCCCGGAAAGTAGGACCAAACGTATAGACCAGCGAAAGAGCCATTGCTCCAAGTTCGGCTTCAAGCTGACCTGAAACTGTCAGTTTGGTCTCCTTTCCGAAAAAGTCTTCGGTAAAATCTATGGATCCATCTTCTTTCAATGGCGGATTTTTCGCATCCAGGGCGCTGACTCTGAACATGGCTCCGGCTCCTTCGGCATCTGATCCGGTAATGATTGGAGTATGGATATAATAAAATCCGTTATCGTTGAAATATTTGTGAATCGCGAAGGCCATGGCATGACGAATTCTTAAAACTGCGCCAAAAGTGTTGGTCCGTGGCCGTAGGTGGGCAATTTCACGAAGGAATTCAAGGGAATGTCCTTTTTTCTGCAGTGGATATGTTTCCGGATCCGCTGTGCCGTATAATTCAATTTTTATAGCTTGAATTTCAATCGATTGTCCTTGGCCGGCAGAAGCAACGAGAACACCGTTCACCGCAATACAAGAACCGGTAGTGATTTGTTTTAAAAGGTCTTCTTTAAAGTTGGCAACCTCCACTACGATCTGGATATGATGTACGATGGATCCGTCATTCAGGGCAATAAAGTTTATGTTTTTATTCCCTCTTTTAGTTCTTACCCAACCCTTCACCAATACCTCTTTCCCAAACTCCTTCGATTTTAATAAATCACAAATCTTTGATCTTCGCAGATGTTCCATAAATTGAAAACTAAAATTGATTACAAAATTAAGGGATTTGCTTCTTTCCAGCAAACCGATTTTTTTTTACTTTTACAAGAATGAATAAGGCATCTTCTTCCCATTCTATTAATCATCAGTATGATTGTATCGGCAATTAAAGTTTTTGTCAATGTTTGGAAACTATTGTTCAGGCAGCATTAACTGTTCAGAATTATGAGTAATCCGTTAAATATTTCAGATCTTCGGGAGTGGTTGCCTTTTACCAGACGACCTTTCATTATTGCGGGTCCTTGCAGCGCCGAATCGGAATTGCAGGTTTTGACCGCTGCCATCGCCCTCGCAAAAATTCCACAGGTAAAAGTTTTCCGCTCCGGCATCTGGAAACCACGCACCCGTCCGGGAGCTTTTGAGGGTGTGGGTGCCATCGGGCTGAAATGGTTACAAAAAGTACAAAAAGAGACCGGACTGTTGGTGACCGTTGAAGTCGCTAATCCAAAACATGTCGAGGAAGCGCTTGATCATGGTATCGATATTCTGTGGATAGGGGCAAGAACGGTAGTAAATCCTTTTTCGGTACAGGAAATCGGTGAAGCTTTGAAGGGGGTTGATATCCCGGTGATGGTCAAAAATCCATTAAATCCAGATTTAAAAACATGGTTAGGAGCTATTGAACGACTAAACCAGATAGGGATTAAAAGGTTGATCGCGGTACATCGCGGATTTTCATTTTTTAATCGCTCCCCTTTTCGCAATGCTCCAATGTGGGAAATTCCGATTGAATTGAAAAGACTTTATCCTTCCCTACCGGTAATTACAGATCCCAGTCATATTTGTGGAAATCGTGAAATGATTCTGTCTGCTTCCCAAAAAGCGCTTGATCTGGAGATGAATGGATTGATGATTGAGGTTCATCCGAATCCGGCCAAAGCCCTGACAGATAAAAACCAACAGATTACACCGGATCAACTTATTGATATTATTTCAAAACTTATTATCCGGAAGGAATCGGGTAGTATTGCTTTTGCAAACAAACTGGAAGAATTGCGTTCAGAAATCGATAAACTCGATGAAGAACTTATAGATATTCTTGCCCGTCGGATGATTATTGTCGAAGAGATCGGCTATTATAAAAAGGAGAACAAAATCACGATTCTTCAATTGAAACGATGGAGCCAATTAATTCATGATCGTATTGAAGCCGGGATCAAACTTGGTTTGAGTGAAGAGTTTATCTTAAAATTATTAGAATCTGTTCACGAAGAATCGATTCAGCGCCAGATTAATGTAATGAACCGGAAGCGTTGATTACATCCACCTTCGTTTTTTAAAATAGAGAACCATACTAACCGCAATGCCGCCCATGACTCCGGCAACAATGATGAAAGAATAGGGATGATCCTGAATGGGGAGCTTAATATTCATCCCGTAAAGACTTGCGATAAAAGTCAAGGGGAGTAAGATAGAGGATACGAGGGTAAGAATTTTCATTACTTCATTGGTCTTGTTCACCTGAAGTGAATCGAAGGTTGTTGAATATCCCCTGATGAGCTCTCCGTCATCTTCCACCATATCCCATATCTTCTGATAATAGTCCATAATGTTTCCCCAGTAATCTTCCATATCCTCAGCGAACCCTTTAATTACTCCACTTTGCAATTTGTTAAAAAGCTGTATCTGGGGTTTGAACATGGTGTTAAGAAGAATTACATTTTTTCTGGTAACTGAAATTTTTTCGATCGTCCGTTCCGCATTCCGATTGAATAAAGCCTTTCCGCAATCATCTACATTTTTATCGATAAGATCAGTCACTTTATGGACTTCTTTCATTACACTATCCAGAATAGAATATAATAATGCATCACTATTCCCGATTTCCATTCGTTGTTCGCTGGAAATTCTTTGTTTTTCCTGGTTGAATATCTCTTTCACCAGCCAATGAGTTTTTCCTATAGTGACAAGATAATTAGCGCCCCAAAAAATTTTTACTTCACGGGTGCTGATAAAAGTCTCGGTAACATCAAAAACAGGAAAGTGAAGAATCAGAAAATAATAATCATCATACACGTCGATCTTCGGCCGGGAATTGATTTTCGTCCGGCAATCCTCAATATCAAGGGGATGAAAATGATAGTGATCTTGTAAAGCCTTGAGATCATCTTCCGTGGGGAGGACAATATGCGACCAAACAAGGGTTCCGAATCTGATTGTTTCAATCATCAGGAGTGTATTAACAATTTATTTTAAAATAACCATTTTACGCGTTAAGGAAACGCCCAATGAGTTTTCCATAGTGCAGAAATAAATTCCCGAAGAACATTCACTCAAATTTATTAAAAGCAATCCTTCCTTATTGGTCACCTTTATTTCTTGTTGTACTACTCCGCGCGAATCAACGATTACCAAAACCGTATTAACAGCCCTGTCGGGCACGGAATAATGGAATTTGACCTGGCCGGTTGCCGGATTGGGTAAGGGTTCTGAAAGAAAATTTTCACTTTCTGCATTGCCATTGTTTATCCCGGTTGTCATATCAATTTTCGTAATGGTTACCTCATCGAAATAGAATCCGTCATAATTAGCCCAGACATCACTATTCAAGGTAAATCGTAACTTGATTTGTTTTCCAAGATAATCATTTAATAAAATTTGTTCCTTAACCCAAGCGAACATTGTCCCATCATATAAAGGTTGTCCGATCGCCTGATTTACCGTTCCGGAATGAGTGTATTCGCCCGTTAGCGGAATCCACGATGACCCATTGTCATCGGAAATTTTTACCTGCGTATAATCATATCCTTTTTCAATATTCCATTTTGCCCAGAATTCCAACACAGCAACAGGCGTGTCATTCAGGTCAAAAGCATTGATCGTGGTTATTGAGGAATTTGTATTTATGAGGTAGTTTCCATAAGGAGAATCTGTAATGGAAGAATCCGGCGAATAGTATTGAGAATGTGTTGTATTCCATTTGTCGGAAGTCCATTGCGACATATTGTTGCCGTTGTCGGAAAAAACAGTAACCGGCGTTCCATAATAATGGGTGACGGTGTCATGGAAGGTGTATAACCCATTATTGATACTGAGGATATATTTAAATTCTGTACCAATGGGAATATCTGGTGACAAAACATAGGAAACGGAATCGCTGTAAGATTGAAATTGAACCGGATTTACTATGATCTTCGGGGGGCCAACCGAAATAATTACAGTAGTATCAAGTGGTTCGAGAGAGATGGTATAATCAGCCGGGTTGTCAATTCCATAACGTTTAAATAAAAATGAAAAATAACCCTCTTTTTCAGGAATAATGATCGGGGAGGCGCTTTTTACCTCAGCATATCTTAAGGCCAGATGGGCAGTCATCAGATTACAATACATATTTTCTTCTGCCAGTGGAATGATCCGGTCGGGAAATGGCCAGAAACCATCCGTCGAACCTCCTATCTCTGGTGAAAACGCAAAAATTTTTGATTTCAGCGTTTGTTCACCATATTGCCAGTCTGAAGCATCGCCATTGGTATTATATAAAATTTGTCCCGGAACGCCACTACCATACCCGTTTATTCTGGTAAAAAAATCGGCATAGGTCATTTCCAGGGTGCTATCGGGAGTCAGTGCCGTTTCAAAACACCAGGGATAGATGAGGATATTGCCATAAGTATGGTAATTGAATGCTATACGGAAATTCTTTTCAATACAAAAGTCACGGATTATTTGTACTTCCGGCTCAGAAAATGGTAATGCTCCCCGGTATGTTTCCTCACACGGCTCAGGGGAAGAACCAATATCATCGTAACCCCATTTATATCCGTAATTACGATTCAGATCAATTCCAAAACATCCTCCACCATTATCTTTTCTGTTTTTGCGCCACATTCCTCCTCCCCCCGGTTCAATACTTTCGTTGTAATAATACCCATCCGGATTTACGACAGGAATATAATAGATTTCAAGGTTATCGACGAGGTACCGGATTTCTTCGCTGATAGAATAATTCTCCAAAAGATACCACATGAAAAACATTAGTTGCTGCATCCCCATCGGTTCACGGGCATGGTGAAGCGCATTAAAAAATATTTTTGGTTTTTCCTGATTGACATCCGGGTTATTAGAAATCCTGACAAAGTACAATGGGAGTCCATTAATGGAGGTGTTGTTACCTGTCTGGGTTTTTACACTGATAAGACTTGGGTAAAAAAATCTCATACTGTCAAGTTCGTTTTGAATCTCTTGCAGGGTATAAAACCCTCCCATTGAACCTTGTTCAAAATGATAAGGAACGGGGTAAGCATAAGTGGCGGAAATTGCATTTTTCTTGAATCCTTTATTTCTTTGCCGTATCCAGGAAGGATAATCATCATGGATAATTTCGACTTGAAATCCCGCATTGGTTATTTTTACAATTTCAGCTTCTGACAGGACGGTTGTCCAGGATCCATTTTTCGCATGAAATCCTTCTTCGACAGGTAATCCGAGCGCTGCCATCTGCTTTATTCCGGCACGGTCTGAATATATTTTTACTTCTGAATATTTAAGATTCTGGGAATAGGTAATTCCGCAAAAAAGCACCAATCCAGCCAGAATTATTATTTTTTTCATAATGCCAAGTCGAAAATTTATAGTCAAGACATTCCATCTCTCTTTCTCATAAAGAGATCTTACAGGATTGTCTTACAAAATTCCGAATTAATTTCTTAGAAAAAAAATCACTTCTTATTTTCCCACCGGAAGGAGGTGATCATATGCTCCAGGTCGACTTTTAAGAAATCAATAACCGGAGAGAGGGAATCATTGTTAGGTACCAGGTTAAAATATAATGCGCCCCGCACAAACTTTGAAAGACTATCGGTCAGATAGAACTGATATGAAGAAGCAGCATCAGAACCTTTAATGTCATATATAAGTCCAAAAACCTGGTGAGTAGAATCAAGATATTCCCGTTGCATAATTGCATTTGCTTTCGGTATATGCTTATTCACAAGCTTCCGGGAATCTTCCAGGTAATTAGTAAGATTGTTTTTTACTATTTTATAACTGATGTGAACCTGAGCATGGAATTGGGGATAAACAATGTTAATCCAATACGGTTCCGAAAGATTCGAACTATCAGGGAGGATCCTGGCATAGACAGGGTACTCAAAGGTATAAGGGAATGATGAATCAAATGGCCGGTATTCATGTTTCGGAAAATTGACACGGAAGTACCCGCGTGGTTTTGGAGTATAACCGCCACTGCAAGAGCAGATAAAAAAACCAAGAATAAATAAAAGACGGCAAAAGAAATTCATTAACTCACTTATGAAGAGTAAATTTCATTTCCAAAGTGAAGCGGCGAGGCGTAATCATTTGATTTTGCCTCGCAGCCGGATTTTTTCAACTAAAAGGGAAGATCATCTTCGGGAGTAGCCGTTTCCACAACTTCATCTCTGGTTTCGGGTGTGAAGGGGGCCCCATTTCCCTCATCACGTCTGGGACCGCCCAACATCTGCATTGCGTCTCCCATGATCTCAAATGCATATCGTTTCAGCTTGTTTTCATCTTCCCATTCGCGTCTGCGGATCCTGCCTTCGATATATACGGTTTGACCTTTTTTAAGATATTTTTCTGCGACCTCGGCTAATCCCCGCCATAATATGATATTATGCCACTCGGTATGCGTCGTTTTTTCCCCTTCTTTGTTTTTATATGCCTCCGTGGTTGCAATTGAGAAGCTTGCTTTCTTCACCCCATTCTCAAAATGCTGAATCTCTGGGTCCCTCCCAAGATTACCGATCAAAATCACTTTGTTGACTCCAGTTGCCATTTTTTTCAAATTAAAAGTTAAACATTCCGTGAAACAAAATTACTATTTTTTATGCTTAATCCGGAATGACAAGAAAAGGTGATACGAAATTCTGTGATTTTTTGGGGATTATTTCGTTTTCCTTCTGCTTAATAAGTCCTCAACAATATCTTCAATAACGACGACACCTTCCATTTTCTGTTCTTTATTGATGACTGGTACTGCAAGTAGATCGTATTTCGAGACCAACTCTGCCAGAGAATCAACTTTATCATCATCATAAACGCTTACCGGATTTTTCATCATAATCTCTTTCAGATGTTTGTCAGGCGAAGCAATAACAAGTTCTCCAAGCGAAACAGCAGAGAGAAAACGATCATTTTTATCCGTAACAAAGATGGAATAGATATGGGCAGGCTCCGGTTGCTGTTTTCTTAATTCTTCGATTGTGTCGGCTACTGTTTGATCTTCCTTGAATACCATAAAATCGGTAGTCATAAGTGATCCGACATATTTATCGGGATATTCAAGCAACTCACGGACCTCTTCCGACGATTCCTTTTCCATCTCATTTAGCAGTTTTTCCGCTTTATCTTCCTCCAATACATCCAACAGGTCTGCAACTTCGTCGGCGGGCATTTTTTCAAGAACATCCGCGACTTTTTCAAGCGGAAGACTTTCCACAATTTGTATCTGAGCGTGAGGTTCAAGTTCTTCCAATACGTCGGCAGCCTTTTCCTCATCTAACGAAGAGAAAATGTAAGTCCGTGAAGCCCGGTCCAGATCCTCAATAATATCAGCAAGATCGGATGGGTGAAGCGTGTTAAGTTTGGAGGAAGCTTTGGATAGTTTTATACTTGCGTTAGCGAAATCAATGGCTTCAATATCGTCCCAGAGAATGAATTTACCGGGAAGATCTATATTGAATGAATCCAATAGCGTTTGAATGGGCCTTTCGATACCAATTCTCCTAAACATTCCTTCAATTCCGACCTCCACGGCTATGACATAAGCTCCTGAAGGAATCATGACCAACCGGACATCGTTTACACGAACCAGTTTACGACCATTGATATCAACGATTTGTTTATTTTGGATGTTTTCGCCAAGCCAAAGACAATTAGGGAAACTATCCGGTGAAATCTCATGTAATTCATGGCAAACGATTCGAAGGTTTCGTTTAAATTTCTTGATTTCAAAAGTGGTAAAATCAAGAATTTTGGTTTTCTTCCCAAATTTTACTTTTACCGCGATGATTCTTGGACGTAATTGTTCATTCTCCCTTCCTGCAATCGAAGTCTGGTCAATAAGGATATCTTTAATTTTCCCCAAGAAGATCGTATCCTCGGATTTAACTTTTTGCCCAATGATTTGGCTTAAATAGAAGGTAATTTGTGAAGTCATGTCAGCCTTCCTCCTAACTTTTAACTAAACAGAAGGATGCTGGACCATGATTAAGATCAGGCCATATCCTTTCAGTTCAGGGGTGGATAGTTTAAAATACTTTTCGCAGGCCCGTCGTCCATTTCAAATTTTCAAGTTCGTTACAAAATTAAAAATAAAATTTGCGTAATCCTATTAATTTAAATCCTAATTCCTCGGCGACGGTAAGGAAGTCAAATATCTTTCAATTAGCCGGGGATAAGGATATTTTTCCAAATCACGGAGCTTTGTTAAAATAAAAAAGGATGTCAAGGGTTTTGGAATTTCGATTTCATAAAACCTTGCGATTACTAACTGGTGTGTGAGTATATGTTTGAATTGTTTACTGACGCCGAGTCTCGTTATGATGCTATTATTAAAAATTTCTTCCCATTCTTTTTTGCGAATTAAATCTTTCCATAAAAGATCTTTTGATGTTTCAATCATGGGAAAATCAAACAAGTTTTTCCAGATATCCTCAGCTTCGCGCTTTTTGAGATAGATCGACTTTCTTCCATTTATCCTGATAAGAAAATAATGGAAATACCTTTCTCTCCTGACAATAGGTTTTGGTCTGACAGGAATGCACTCCGTAAGTCCATTAATAAAAGCGAAACACTGTTTCTTGAAAATGCAATGAGTACATCCCGGATTGGCCGGTTTGCAACAAAGGGCCCCAAATTCCATCACTGCCTGGTTGAATGTTCCCGGATCACCGGAGCCAATTAATTGTTTCGCAAATAAATAAATTTGCTTCTTTGCCGCCGTTGAATTAATAGGTTCCCGGACACCAAAATACCTTGAAAAAAAACGCAGGACATTACCGTCAACAACCGGATAGGGTAATCCATAGGAGATTGAGGCAATTGCTGCTGCGGTATATTCGCCGACTCCTTTCAGTTTTAAAATTTTCTCATACGTCTGGGGAAATGTTGAATTCATCCGGGAAGTTATTTCCTTCGCCGCTGTATGTAAATTCCGTGCTCTGGAATAATACCCGAGTCCTTGCCAGAGCTTAAGTATGTTCTGTTCATCTGCTGTTGCCAATTCCTTGATAGTGGGATAAGAGGCAATAAATCTGAGGTAGTATGGCAGGCCTTGCTCAATTCTTGTTTGTTGAAGAATGATCTCCGATAGCCAGATCATATATGGATCTTTTGTCCTGCGCCATGGAAGGTCTCTTTTATTCCTATTGTACCATTCTATCAGTTTCCCGGTAAAAGTCATCTTTATAATTTCAGGATAGCCGCAAAGATAAAGGTTTTTCATTCTTTTATTTGTCTGCCGATCAGATTTGAAAAACCCGATTAATTAGAAAACGTTATCCCGACAAGGATAATTTCCATTGTTTGTTTTCTAAGTGCATGCATTGTATTAAACAAAGAAAGTTGAAGGTGGAATTTGCCCGTAGAAAATACTCAAGTGATAAAAAAAATAGATTTATTTCTTTGTCCTTAAAAAAAATCATATATTTGCAGCCCTGTTTTTCAACAATAAAAACATTCATTATTAATAATTTATCAATTTGTAATAACCATTTATTATGACAAAAGCAGAAATTGTAGCAGACATTGCTAATAAAACTGGAATTGAAAAAGTCGCCGTTCAGGCCACTGTCGAAGCTTTTATGGACACCATTAAGAATTCAATGATCTCTGGTCAAAACGTTTACCTCAGAGGCTTTGGAAGTTTCATTATCAAGAAAAGAGCAGAAAAAACCGGAAGAAACATTTCAAAGAATACGACGCTTATTATTCCCGCGCATAATATTCCTTCTTTCAAGCCGGCTAAGACTTTTGTCAATAAAATAAAGTCACACGTTAAGGTGAAATAATCCTTCAATTTAAACTACGATGCCGAGCGGAAAGAAAAGAAAGAGACATAAGATGGCTACCCATAAGCGTAAAAAACGCTTACGGAAGAATAGACACAAAAAGAAATAATCCATGGTTTAACACGGAATAGATCCAAGTAAAAACCATGAAATTACCCCAGATTGAAATCTGGGCAATTCCCTGCTACAATTCCTTATGTCAGTTTCCCATTGAAAATATTTTCAATGGGACATCATAAACAGAAATATTCTAGTGAATAAGGAATTAATCATTAATTCAACCTCATCCGAAGTTGAAATTGCCTTACTTGAAGATAAGCTTCTTGTAGAATTAAACAAAGAAAAATCCAACAACGAATACTCTGTCGGCGATATTCATCTTGGCAAGATTAAAAAGATAATGCCCGGACTGAATGCTGCATTTGTTGATGTCGGATATGAAAAAGACGCCTTTCTCCATTATCTCGATCTGGGTCCTCAGATTCAGTCTCTGCTCAAATACATCAAAGCGGGCCAATCAAGCGGTATTAATGGTCTTTCCATTTCCGATTTCAAACTTGAAGAGGATATCCAGAAGACAGGGCGAATTAACAACGTACTGAAACCAAACCAGACCATACTGGTTCAGATCGCAAAGGAACCCATTTCCACCAAGGGGCCAAGGGTGACCTCGGAAATAGCTTTTGCTGGAAGATTTCTGGTCCTGATCCCTTTTTCGGATAAGATTTCTGTTTCGCAAAAGATTAAAAGCGCCGAAGAGCGCAACCGTTTGAAGCGTCTGATCACCAGCATCAAACCAAAAAATTGCGGAATCATTATTCGAACTGTTGCCGAAAATAAATTGGTTGCCGACCTTGATATCGATTTACGCAATTTATATAAGCGCTGGGAGGTGATAACCCAAAAACTTTCCACCGCCAAACCTCCACAGAAAATCATTGGAGAAATCGACCGGACTTCTGCCATTTTACGTGATGTGCTCAACGAATCGTTCAACAACATTGTGGTTAATGATACACTCCTTTATGAGGAAATCAGGAATTATATTCAGCGTATTGTTCCGGATAAGGTAAATATCGTCAAACTGCATACAGGGAAAATACCTGTTTTTGAACAGTACGGCATCGACAAGCAGATTAAAGGTTCCTTTGGAAAAGTCGTAACGATTAAAAGTGGAACCTATCTGATCATTGAACATACCGAAGCGCTCCATGTTATCGATATCAATAGCGGCCACCGGGTGAACCAGGATCAAAACCAGGAAACCAATGCGCTTGAGGTCAATATAGAAGCGGCCGGAGAGGTGGCGCGGCAATTACGGTTGCGGGATATGGGGGGTATTATTGTCGTTGATTTCATCGATATGATTCAGGGACAAAACCGAAGGAAACTTTATGAAAAATTACGCGAGGAAATGAAGAAAGACCGGGCGAAACACGCTATCTTGCCTCCCAGCAAATTCGGGCTTGTTCAGATCACCCGTCAACGCGTACGACCCGAAATGAACGTCCAGATCCTTGAAAGATGTCCGACTTGTGAAGGAACCGGTGAGATTCGTCCGTCAATCTTACTGATTGATGAAATTGAAAATAATATTAGTTATCTCATTCGCGAACAGAATGAAAAAAATCTGACCCTGGTTGTACATCCTTACATATATGCTTTCCTGAGACAGGGATGGTTCGGGTATTCCTGGAAATGGCGACGTAAATTTGGCCAGAAAATAAAATTTGAAAAAAATAATGCGTATCACTTTCTTGAATATCATTTTCTAAATAAAAACAGCGACGAAATCAAGATGTAATTATGGATATAGTTGTCAGTGGCATCAGACCTACAGGGAATCTTCATCTGGGAAACTATTTTGGAGCGCTTAACAGTTTTGTCAAAATGCAAGAAGAGAACCATTGTTACTTCTTTATTGCAGATTACCATTCCCTGACAACACATCCTAACCCGAAAGACCTCCACGGTAATGTCAAAACGGTACTCGTTGAATTCCTTGCCTGTGGATTGAATCCCGAGAAAGCCACGCTGTATATCCAAAGTGATCTTCCCGAAGTAGCCGAACTTTATTTGTTGCTTAATATGAATGCCTATGTTGGAGAACTGGAGCGATGTACTTCCTTTAAAGAAAAGATCAGGACACAGCCTCAGAACGTAAATGCCGGATTACTTACCTATCCCACGCTTATGGCTTCCGACATCATCATCCATAAGGCACATAAGGTTCCTGTTGGGAAAGACCAGGAGCAACACCTGGAAATGACAAGAACCTTTGCCAATCGTTTTAACCGGATTTATAATGTACCTTATTTCCCTGAACCCGTCGCTTATAATTTCGGGGAAAACCTGATCAAAATTCCGGGACTGGATGGAAGTGTTAAAATGTCAAAATCCGATAATGAAAACGCAACCATTTTTCTTGCTGACGCACCCGAAATCATCCGAAAAAAGGTAATGCGCGCCGTAACTGATTCTGGGCCCATCAATCTGGATCAACCAAAATCCCAGGGATTAGCAAACCTTTTCCTTCTGATGAAGTACTTTTCATCGCCCGATACAATGAATCATTTTGAAAACACTTATAAGACCGGAACGATCCGATACGGCGACCTTAAGAAACAATTGGCAGAAGATATCATCCGGTTTACAACTCCATTCCGTGAAAGAATAATTGAACTATCAGCCAATGACGACTATTTAAAAAAAGTTGCCGGGATGGGCGCCGAAAAGGCCAGGGTCTCTGCTTTAAAAACCATTCGGGAAGTAAGAGAAATTATCGGTTTCCGTAATTTTTAAGAACTTCTCGGTAAGAGCTAAGATTCCAGTCCCCTATATGATAGATACAACCCCTGTAAAAGAAACGGCTGTTCTTGTCGGTCTCACCACTCAGTGGCAAAACTCTGAAAGGACCCGGGAATACTTGGCAGAACTTGCTTTTCTTATCGAAACCGCAGGCGGTATCCCCATCAAAGACTTTATTCAAAAACTTGAATTTCCAGATCCCAGATCCTATGTCGGAAGCGGGAAATTACAGGAGATTCGAAAATGGATTACGGAGAACCCGGTCGATATGATCGTCTTTGATGATGAATTGTCTGCGAGCCAGATTCGTAATATTGAAAAGGTCCTTGATTGCAGGATTCTCGACCGGAACAATCTGATCCTTGATATTTTCGCACGCCGCGCTAAAACCTCCTATGCCAGAACCCAGGTTGAACTGGCCCAGAATGAATATTTGCTTCCCCGTTTGACCAGAAGATGGACCCATCTCGAGAAACAACGCGGGGGGATCGGGTTTCGCGGTCCGGGCGAACAGGAGATCGAGACCGACCGGAGAGCTCTTCGCTACAGGATATCCTTGCTGAAAAAGAAACTTGCGGAAATCGATAAACAAAAAGCTGTACAAAGAAAAAACCGGAAAAATATGGTGCGGGTGGCACTCGTTGGATATACCAATGTGGGAAAATCCACCATCATGAATCTTCTCAGTAAATCAGACCTCTTTGCTGAAAATAAACTGTTTGCTACCCTCGACACGACAGTGAGAAAAGTCATAATAAATTCACAACCATTCTTATTATCGGATACCGTAGGTTTTATACGTAAATTACCACATACACTTATTGAATCTTTCAAATCGACCCTTGATGAAGTGCGTGAAGCCGATATAATTGTTCATGTAGCTGATATCAGCCATCCTGATTTCGAAGAACAAATTGAAATCGTCAGACAAACCATGACAGACATTCAAGCTTCCAACAAACCTACCCTTATGCTTTTCAACAAAATCGATGCCTATCACTATAAATCAAAAGATATTTACGACCTAAACGAACCTGATAAAGAATCCCTTTCACTGGAAGAGCTTGAGAAAACATGGATCGCTAAAGAGAATTCTCCATCTCTTTTTATATCCGCCACTTTGAAAACCAATATCGACATGCTTCGTGAAGTACTCTACCAGGAAGTTCGTAAAATCGTTTTGACCCGGTATCCGGAAAATCTGTTGAATACTACCCCTTCAGACCATCAATAATAATTACTTTTGTACGACCTTTACAATAAAATGGCAACTTTTAAAATCCGAAAGATTCATCTGATACTTCTTAGCATCAGCAGCGGAGTTCTTCTTTCCCTGGCCTGGCCGGAACGAGGATTCCCCGGATTACTTTTTTTGGGTTTTATTCCGTTACTTTTTCTTGAAGATCATATCAGTAAAAACCCCGGGCGTTATATTAAATTCAGTGTCCTTCTATTTTCCTACCCGGGATTCTTGGTTTGGAATATTTTAACTACATGGTGGATCATTAATTCCACATTGACAGGTGCGATTCTGGCCAATGTCCTGAATGCCCTGTTTATGTCAATTGTCTTTCAGGCTTTTCACTGGACGAAAAAAAATGCGACTTCTCTTATTCCTTCATATGCTGCATTAATCTGTTTCTGGATTGCTTTCGAGTATCTTCATCTGAACTGGGACCTGAACTGGCCCTGGCTTAATCTGGGTAATGGATTTTCATCGTATTACAAATGGGTACAATGGTATGAATATACCGGAACATTTGGCGGTACGCTTTGGGTTCTGGTCGCCAACATCATGATTTTTGAACTGTTGAAGAACGTTAAAATTCAAAATTCAAAATTCATTATTCGCTATTCCTTATTCACTTTCTTCTGGATTGCCTCCCCGATCATCCTTTCCTATATTATCTATACAAATTATACGGAAAAGAAAAATCCTGTGAATTTTTTAGTGGTTCAACCCAACCTGAACCCTTATACCGAACAGTATACAATACCTTCTCCGGAAGTCATCGGACGAATTATGAATATTGCCGGTTCACAGATCGATGATTGTACAAATTTCCTGGTTGCCCCCGAATCTGCCATTCAGGAAAATATGTGGGAAAATGATCTCAGGACTTTTATCAGTATCCAACTGTTAAAACAAATCATTAAGGATTATCCCCGACTTAATATTTTAATCGGCGGATCGACCTTCTATGCTTTTCAGCCTGGAGAACCAATTCCACGGACAGCACGTAAATTTACCGATGTCGATCGATATTACAATGCGTATAACTCAGCAATCATGATCAACGCGATCGACACTCTGCAGTTATATCATAAGTCGAAACTAACCCCGGGCGTTGAGATATTACCTTCGTTCAAAGGATTCAAATGGCTTGAAAAATATGCCATTGATCTCGGTGGAACCGTTGGAAGCCTTGGGATGGATTCAATTCGGAAAGTCTATACAACCGTGAACACAGCCCCGGTCGGCCCTGCCATCTGTTACGAATCAATCTTTGGCGAGTTTTTTGCCAAGTTCGTTAAAAATGGTGCCCAGGTCATGATTATCATCACTAACGACGGATGGTGGGGAAATACACCCGGACACCGGCAGCATTTTAGTTTCGCCCATCTTCGCGCTATTGAAACCCGCAGATGCATTGCCCGTTCGGCAAATACCGGAATATCTGCCTTCATCGACCAGCGGGGGGATGCATCTCAGGTTACGAGGTATTGGGAACCCGCCCTAATAAAAGGAACCATCAATGCCAACTCAAAAATTACCTTTTATGTTGAACATGGCGATTATATCGCCCGATATCTTACAATCATGGGAGGGCTTATTTTTCTTTTTTCCTTGTTCTTCTCCATAAAAAAAAGGTTGATAAAATGATTTATATTTAAATTCTTCATCGATTACCCTGGATATTTTCGGATCTCTTTTATCAAAACTATATTACCAGATGAAATTTCTTCTTTCAAATTTGATGTTTCTTATGTTATCATTTCTGTTGATTACTTGTTCTTCACCGACTCAACAGAAATCGGCATCGGAGGAAACGTCAGTATTAAAACCAACCCTCCCAATCCCTGATTTTAATGCCGATTCAGCCTATGAATTTGTTAAAAAACAACTTTCTTTCGGTCCCCGGGTACCCAATACCTTACCACATGAGAATTGTGCCGGATATTTAACCGGAAAACTTCAAGGCTATTGTCAGAATGTAATATTGCAGAAGGGTACAATAAGCGCATTTGATGGAACCCAATTGCGCTTTCAAAATATTATTGCAAGCTGGATGCCCGATTCCAATAACCGTATTTTACTTTGTGCACACTGGGATTCTCGTCCTTTTGCCGATCATGATCCCATTTCCGGAAATCGCCGGAAACCGATCGATGGGGCCAATGACGGGGCAAGCGGAGTTGGTGTTTTGCTGGAGATTGCGCGGCAGATCAACTTCAAACAACCTGCCATCGGAATTGATATAATTTTATTTGATGTGGAGGATTACGGACCTCCACAGGATTATCAACCAGATAGGACTTCTGAAGATCATTGGGGACTGGGATCACAATATTGGTCAAGAAATCCTCATAAACCCGATTATTTTGCCAAATATGGCATTTTACTTGATATGGTAGGTGCGCACGGTGCGACTTTTCTTATTGAGGGTATTTCCGAGGAATATGCCAGTGATATTGTTCGGCGAACCTGGACAACTGCAGATAGGGCCGGGTATTCAGGATACTTCCTCTTTGAGAAAGGTCCTCCTATCACCGATGACCATATCCCCATCAATAAGATCAGAAATATTCCTACTATTGATATTATTCACCTCGATAAAAACAGTGAAACAGGATTTTATCCATACTGGCATACCACCAAAGATAATCTTGCAGCCATCGATAAATCAACACTGAAAGCGGTCGGACAGACTCTTCTGACAGTCATTTACGAAGAAAATTAATCGCGAAAGGCTATAACAGTTCATTGGCTAAGTTCGCCAACTCTGATCGCTCTCCCTTTTCAAGACGGATGTGCGCATAAATATCGTGATGCTTGATCTTGTCGATCAGCGTAGATAACCCATTACTCTGCGCATCAAGATAAGGAGTATCAATCTGGTAAATATCGCCGGTAAAGATAATTTTCGTGTTTTCTCCGGCCCGGGTAATAATTGTTTTTATCTCGTGCGGTGTAAGGTTCTGCGCTTCATCAACAATAAAACAAACATTGGAAATGCTGCGTCCACGGATATAAGCAAGTGGCGTGATTACCAATTTTTCATTATCGACCACATCGGTGATGACTTTATATTCCTTATCCTTCTCTCCATATTGATTCTGAATAAACTTCAGGTTGTCCCATAGGGGTTCCATGTATGGATTCAATTTTGATTTGATATCTCCCGGCAGATAACCAATATCCTTGTTGCTCAACGGGACAATAGGACGAGCAAGGTAAATTTGCTTGAAATTGCGTTTCTGGTCAAGAGCTCCGGCCAATGCCAATAATGTTTTCCCGGTTCCGGCAATACCCTGGAGGGTAACCAACTTTACGTCGGGATTAAGAATAGCGTGAAAAGCAAACACTTGTTCTGCATTCCGGGGAACAATCCTGTAACAAGGTCGCTTTTCAATTTTTTCGATCCTTTCAGTCAGCGGGTTGTAGAATGCTAAAACAGAACTTTTTCCATTTTTCAGAATGAAATAATGGTTGGGCAATGGCTTTTTTATGCCAATATCTTCAGGCAGACACCATCCGGCTTCATAAATGATATCGATAATCGTCCTGTCCAGGTTTTCTATCAGAGATTTCCCGGAGTAAAGAGTCTCAAGGTCTTTTATTTTTCCCGTTTCAAAATCCTCGGCATTGATGTCGAGCGATTTCGCTTTTAACCGAAGATTAACATCCTTGGTAACCAGAATTACTTTTTTACCTGGATTTTCAGCAATCATGATTAAGGCTGCATTCAAGATGCGGTGATCGGGTTTGTTTTCGCCAAAAACCTTTACGGCATCAAGTTCGCTTTGCTCATTCATCACAACTTTGAATTTGCCCCCTTTGGGCATTCCCAACGATATCCATTTCGTCAGAACTCCCTTATTCGACAGCTTATCGATGATCCGGATAAATTCGCGGGCTTCGAAATTAATGGTGTCATTACCTTTTTTGAAATTGTCCAACTCTTCGAGTACGGTAATAGGGATAGCCACATCATTGTCTTCAAAACTATGAATCGCGTTATGGTTATAAAGGATAACGGAGGTATCCAACACGAAGATCTTCTTTTCCTTATGATTCTTTTTTATCATAGAAGATGTTTTGGGTTTGATCAAATGTAAATCAAGAAAACTTCGTTTTCGAAATCCTGAATAAGAAGATATAAACAGGAGTGTGTTATTATAAATTTTACCTTTGCAATATGCTTGAAAAAAAGCTTTTTCTGCTTGATGCAATGGCCCTGATTTACAGGGCATTTTTTGCTTTCAATAAGAACCCCAGGCTTACTTCAAAAGGACTGAATACCTCTGCCGTTTTCGGTTTTGCCAATACTCTTTTTGATCTTTTAAAAAAAGAAAAACCAACCCACATCGGAGTAGCTTTTGACACGATGGCTCCAACAGTCAGGCACGAAGGTTATGAACTCTATAAGGCACACCGCCAGGAAACCCCTGAAGACCTGGTCAGATCGCTTCCTTATATCCATGAATTGATTGAAGCTTTGAATATCCCGACTTTATTTGTCGACGGTTATGAAGCTGACGATGTAGTTGGAACCCTTGCAAAAAGAGCTGAAAAAAAAGGATTTATCACTTACATGATGACCTCCGATAAAGACTTCGGACAGTTGGTAAGCGAGAATATTTATATTTATAAACCCGCGAAATTCGGAGGAGATGTTGAAATTCTGGGAGTAAAAGAAGTTTGTGAGAAATTTGCCATTAAACGCCCCGAACAAATCATTGACCTCCTCGGATTATGGGGCGACGCTTCCGATAATATTCCCGGAATTCCTGGCGTGGGAGAGGTTACTGCTAAAAAACTGATTGCCGAATTTGATACGATTGAGAATCTGATCCTAAATGTTTCAAAGGTCAGTAACGAGAAATTACGTCAAAAAATCATCGATTACCGGGAGATGGCTTTGATGTCGAAAAAGCTGGCAACCATCATTCTTGATGTTCCCATCGATTTCGATGAAACTCGTCTGGTTATGGAATCTCCCGATATTCCCCGGCTCAAGCATCTTTTTGAGGAACTTGAATTCCGCGCTTTCGGACAACGGATTTTCACCTGGCTGTCGACCGATCCATTTTCCATAAAAGAAACTATACCCGGATTCAACGTCACAGATAAAACCAAAGACTTCCCATCGCCCAGTTTCCAGTCTCCAGTCTCCAATATCCAACATCCTGTATCTGCTGATCTCTTCACTACGATTACCGAACGCAAAATCCTCGATATCGCTACGACAAAGCATACCTATTACCTTGTCGATACTCCGGAAAAACGTTCGAAGTTAATTGCGCAACTCCGACAGCAATCTTCCTTCTGTTTCGATACAGAGACGACGGGTATTGACGCAAATAATGCAGAACTCGTGGGAATATCTTTCTGCTGGAAACCCCGTGAAGCGTATTATATCCCGCTTCCTGAGCACTATCATGATGCCCATTCCATTGTGGCAGAGTTTAAGGAATTGCTTGAAAATATCAACATCCAGAAAATCGGACAAAACCTGAAATATGATATTTCAATCCTGAAATGGTATGATATTAATGTCGAAGGACCACTTTTTGATACAATGCTGGCTCATTATCTGCTCCAACCGGATATGCGGCATGGAATGGATTTTCTTGCAGAGACCTATATGAATTATCGACCTGTACCCATTGAATCACTGATCGGGAAGAAGGGGCAGAATCAACTCAGCATGCGTACGATTGACCTGGAAACTATTAAAGAATATGCCGCAGAAGATGCAGATATTACTTTACAACTGAAATCCGTTTTCGATCCTATGCTGATGGAGACGGATACCCACCGGCTTTTTGATACGATTGAGACCCCTCTTATACCGGTTCTCGCTGCAATGGAAGCAGAAGGAATCAGAATCGATTCCGGGGTTTTGAATGAATATTCCACAACACTGGAAAAAGACATAAAACAATTGGAAGAGTTGATTTTCCAGGATGCCGGAATTAAATTTAACATTGCTTCCCCAAAACAACTTGGTGAAATTCTTTATAATCGTCTTCGCATTGTTGAAAATCCTAAACAGACCAAAACGAAACAAAACTCAACAAGTGAAGAGGTATTGGTAAAAATGGAAAACAAGCATCCAATCATTCATAAGATCCTTGATTTCCGTGAATTGACTAAGCTCAAATCCACTTATGTGGATGTATTGCCAACCCTGGTCAACTTGCGTGATGGGAGAGTTCACACTTCTTATAATCAAGCGGTTGCTGCCACAGGACGATTGAGTTCAAATAATCCTAACCTTCAGAATATTCCAATCCGTACAGAAAAAGGCCGGGAGATACGAAAAGCTTTTGTGGCGCGTAATGAAAATTATTTACTTCTTTCTGCCGATTACTCTCAAGTGGAGCTTCGGATCATTGCTCATCTCAGCGGTGACAAAGGAATGATAGCCGATTTTAATAAAAATCTGGACATCCATCTTGCAACGGCTTCGAAAGTTTATGGAGTTGATCTGAATGAGGTCACCCGGGATATGCGTAGGAATGCAAAAATGGTCAACTTTGGGATCATTTATGGCATTTCTGCTTTCGGGCTTGCAGGACGACTGAATATCCCGCGAAAAGAAGCAACAGATATTATCCATCAATATTTTTCCAAGTATCCCGGAATTAAACAGTATATGGATCAGACCATTATCGCCGCCAAACGGAACGGTTACGTGGAAACAATGATGAAACGACGGCGCTATCTTAGAGATATTAACTCGGGAAATGCCATAGTTCGCGGATTTGCCGAGCGAAATGCAATCAACGCTCCAATCCAGGGTACTGCTGCCGATATGATTAAGATTGCCATGATTAATATCTTTCGGGAATTTAAAAAAGAAAAACTGAAATCAAAAATGATTCTTCAGGTTCATGATGAATTGGTTTTCGACGTCGATAAAAATGAATTGGACAAAGTGAAAGCAATTGTTGTGAACGGAATGCAAAATGCTATCCGGCTTGAGGTTCCTGTTATTGTAGATATGAATACCGGGACAAATTGGTTGGAAGCGCATTGAAAATAAGTAAATAATGATGACCTACAAGAACGATTCACGCATTGTCATGACCCTCGATGCAGGAGGTACTAATTTTGTCTTTTCTGCCGTTCAGGCCGAAAAAGAAATCGTGGAACCTATTACCTTAACTGCAAAGGGAGAAACCCTGGAGATGGTTTTGAAGACCATTATTGATGGTTTCCGACAAGTGCAGTCGAAAATTCCCGGAAAACCCGTTGCTATTAGTTTTGCTTTCCCCGGTCCTGCTGACTATGAAAATGGAATTATTGGCGATCTTCAAAATCTTCCCTTGTTCCGTGGTGGAGTGGCGCTTGGTCCTATGCTAATAGAAAAATTCAAGATACCCGCTTTTATCAATAATGACGGCGATTTGTTTGCTTATGGAGAGGCTATTTCAGGACTTCTTCCGGAAATCAATGAAAAACTCAGGGAATCCGGTAATCCAAAACAATATCATAATCTTTTGGGCGTGACTTTTGGAACTGGCTTCGGAGGAGGAATTGTTACAAGAAACGGTTTGCTGTTTGGAGATAATTCGTCAGGTGGAGAGATCAACCGCATGCGGAATAAAACATTTAAATATTTTGATGTCGAAGAAAGCGTCAGTATCCGTGGATTACAACGAGAATTTGCCAACTACAGCGGATTAAATATCGGAAGCTGTCCGGACCCTAAAGATATTTTTGAAATCGGACTTGGAAAGAAAAATGGAAATAAAGAAGCTGCAACTAAGGCCTTTGAGTCTTTTGCAATTGATGCGGCCGACGCGCTGGCAAATGCCATTACCCTGATCGACGGACTGATCGTGATCGGCGGAGGCCTCTCCGGGGCTTACCCTCTTTTCCTCTCAAAAATTGTTCTTGAAATGAATTATCCTTTTAGTACCTCTTCCGGTCATCCGCTCGAACGGCTTGAAGTAAAGACATTCAATCTCGAAGATCCTGCTGATCTGAGAAAGTTTTTACAGCCGGAAACCTGGGAAATCCATATTCCCTTCAGCAACCGGAGATTGGATTTCGACCCAAACAAAAAAATCGGAGTGGGGGTCACAAGGCTGGGAACTTCAACAGCTGTCTCAATCGGCGCTTATGCATTCGCTCTTCACAAGATTGATGAATAACAAGGAATTAGGAATTCCGATACCAGAAACAAATTGCATTCTTTTTGAATATAATTTCATTTAACTCTCTTTCAATTAAAAAATTTATTATTTTTGTCACTAGCTTCAAAAAAATGTTATTAACCTTAGACCAAATCCTATGAAAAAAGTTTTCTTTCTGTTTATTACAATTTGTGCCTTTATAAGTTTTACAAAGGCACAATCGGTTCCACGTGAAATGGTTGCCGTTGAAGATGCAACCGGAACCTGGTGTACTTATTGCCCGGGAGCTCAATTGGGCACCGATGAGTTACTTGGAAACGGCAAATTTGTTGCCGTAATTGGCAATCATACAGGGGATTCCTATACCAACACCTATTCTTCCAGCAGGTTAACTTTATATAATATTAATTATCTCCCCGGAATTACTTTCGATGGAAATCTTGGCTATGAAGGCGGTAACCATACTTCATCAATGTATAGTAAATACTTACCAAAATACAATACCTGTATTGCCGTGGAATCGCCTGTTTCCCTCAGTATGGAGATTTCCAATTCGGGTCTTTCTTATACAGCTACCATTACTATTACTAAAATCGGCGATTTACCCTCAACCAATACGGTTCTGTTTTTCTTCGTAACCCAATCAAATATCCAACAGAACTGGCAGGGTCAAACTCATCTTGAACATGTTAACCGTTTAATGGCTCCTGATGCCAATGGAACCCCGGTTGATTTTACCAGTGGAGATGTCCAAACCGTTATCCTAAATTTCGATATGGATTCAGCATGGCCGCTTGAAGATTGTGAATTTATTGCATTATTTCAAAATACAGCTGCCGGTCAGGGTAATATTTCTGGTATGACAGGAGCTCATAAACACGGTATTTACCAATGCATTAAACGTGGGACTATTGATTTAGCTCCGGAATTCTCTGCCAGTAGTACCGTTGTCACAACGCAGGATCCCGTTACATTTACAAACATGACGACCGGAGGGTATATTGGAACTCCTGAAACCTATGAATGGATTTTCCCCGGAGCAAATCCTTCAACCTCGATTGAAAAAGATCCTACCATTGTCTATACCGAGGCTGGGAACTTTGATGTAACCCTGATCGTAAACAGGGGAGGACAAATAGATACTCTCACTAAAACAGCTTATATCACATCAAGCTTCCCGTCGGGTGTGCAGGAAAAATCGAATTTTGTTAATGCCCAGATCTATCCGAATCCAAATAATGGCGAATTTACACTCGAATTAAATCCGGTTAAATCCGTCATTGCCGACCTGACCGTTACCAACACCAGCGGAACTGTTATTTATAAAGAAAATGGATTGAACATTAACGGTAAAACAATTAAACACCTGAAATTGGGAACTCTTTCTGCCGGAATTTATTATCTTTCCATTCAGAATGCTGACTCAAAAACCATTCAGAAGTTATTAGTGAAATAAGGTTTTCTGAACTTTTTATATAAAGGCAGCTGTTCGGCTGCCTTTTTTTATCCTTTCACCCTAACAAGCAACTTTATTTTCCTTATCTTTGTCTGCTGTATAAAAACATGTATGAAACACTGTACGCTGATCCTTGTATTTTTTCTTGTTTTCCTGACATCATTTTCCGGGACTATAGAAAAAACTTTCCATTTCAATAACTATAAAGTTAATGACATTGGCGCCTATCAAACGGTCACCTTTAATGATACCCGACTCATTGGTATTCCCGGGGAACCTGTGTTACCTTACCGGGAAGTTGTTTTATTGCTTCCTCCCGGTGAAAGTGCCTCTTCAATTGAAATCATTCGTGAAAATGAAATTATTATTCCGGGATCTTTTGAATTATTCCCGCAACAAAATGCCCTTCCGATTTCCTTGGGAAATAAGGGAAATTTCATTAAAAAAGAGAGTATTTATTCATTACAGAGTTCTTATCCATCGTCTCCGGGAGGTCGCCTTGACACCCAATATCTGAATGGTTTCGCCATTGCAATTTCTACTTTTACCCCGATGGTATATAATCCCGCTTTAAAAACCCTCTCCTATTTCGAAAAGGTTACGATACGGGTTTCAACAAAATCCTCACTAAAATCCAAAAAAGCATTGAGCCTTCTTACGGCCTCCGAATCTGCTTTAAAACGCGTCAAGGCAGTTATTCAAAATCCGGAAATAATTGACGCTTACCCAAAAAAATCCGCCGGAATGGCTGATTATCAGCTATTGGTCATCACTCCCCAACAATTTCAGAATGATTATACCGACTTAATGACTTTTTATACTTCAAAAGGAATTTTAAACCAGGTTCAGACAACCGAATATATAAATGCCAATATCAGCGGAAATGATCTTCAACAAAAAATCAGGAATTATATAAAACAAGAATACACCAATAACAATATTGAATATGTTTTATTGGGCGGGGATGTTCAATATGTCCCTTACAGGGGTTTGTATTGTTTTGTAATTTCCGACCCCAACAAGGAAGACTTTGACATCCCTGCAGACATTTATTATTCTGCACTGGATGGGGAATGGAATGATACTACTCTTGTGGGAGGAAATGTCGCTTATTGGGGAGAACCCGGTGAGGAGGATTTATATCCGGATGTTGCTGTTGGCCGATGGACCTTTGCTAATGCAAGTGAGTTACAAAACATGATTCATAAATCCTGGTATTATCAGCAATATCCGGTGCCCGGTGAATCAAACCGGCCATACCTGCTCGGTGAATTTTTGTATGCTGATCCCGAAACCTATGGCGGTGATTATATGGACTTGCTTATTGATGATCATAATGATCATGGTTATTTTACTCATGGTATCCCAAGCGCTGATAATGAAATAACCAAGCTTTATGACAGCCATACCTATTCCTGGAGTAGTACCGAACTGATCGCCGGGATTAACCAGGGGAAATCTTTCATTCACCATCTCGGACATTCCAATGTCGACTATATGATGAGATTGTATACTTCAGACATTACAAATCAAAATTTTTCTCAGATTGACGGCATCGTTCACAATTATGCCCTTATCTATACCCAGGGATGTATTTGCGGGGCTTTCGATCAACCGAATTGTGTCGCTGAAAAAGCCATTTCCATCGATAATTTCGCTGTCGCAGGCATCTTTAATTCACGTTATGGTTGGTTTAATCAGGGTACTACCGACGGGCCATCCCAGCATTTAGAGCGTGAATTTGTCAGTGCCCTTTATAACGATACTGTCGCAAACCAGATCAAAGAAATCGGAGCCACACACATGATGTCAAAAATCAAGACCGCTCCCTGGATTGGTCTCTCCAGTGAATTTGAACCCGGTGCTCAAAGGTGGGTTCATTATGATTGTAACCTTCTGGGAGATCCCGCTTTAACAATCTGGACTAAAGAGCCTAATGTGGGAATTTCTGAAAATTCAGAATTGGTCAATTTTAGTATTTTTCCAAATCCATGCAACGATCATTTTGAACTTTCATATTACCTTCCTGTCGCAACCACTGTCAGGATAACCCTGATCAATGCTTTTGGTAAAACAATCCTTTCTTCCGATTATCCTTCACAAAACCAGGGAATCCAGACACTAACGTTTTCTTTACCTGAATTGGGACAAGGAATCTATTATTGCCGGGTGGAAAATGGCTCTTTTACCTGCATTAAAAAAATTATAATCATTCATTAATCATTATCTCCTTTAATCATTATCTCCTTTGAAATTTTTAGAATTTTATACCTATCAAAAAAAGTCCTATGAAAAAAGCTACTCTCTTGATCACTTTACTCGTTTTTGCCGAAATTGGAATACAGGCGCAAAAATATTCTTACACCGGGAACTGGGGGAAACAAGGTTTTAACCTGGTTGAATCCAAAACAAATGCCGTTCAAGTTGTTTATTCCGTAAACAATTTTGAATTTCAACCAGTTCTGGTTGATGGTCAGACCATGAAAAACATCAACCTCCCGGGAACCTTTCTCTTTAACGATGAAGGAATGCCAAATTTACCCGGTAAAGGCAGTTTTATTGCTATTCCACAGGGAGCCAAACCTGTTTTAAAAATTATTTCTGACCGTAAAGAAATACTTCATAACATTGAAATTGCTCCTGCTCCAAGGATCCCGACTGATAATGAGCCTGATTTTCCACTTGTTAAGAACCCGACGATCTATTCAAAAAATGCCTGGTATCCTGAAACCCCGGTTCTGATCTCCGATGTCCAGAGCATTCGTGGCGTTGATGCTGTTATCCTTGGTATCACTCCTTTTCAATATAATCCGGTAACCAAAGATCTGATCGTGTACACCGACTTGAAAGTTGAAATTACATTTGAGGGTGGAAATAGCCAGTTTGGCGATGTTGCTTTCCGCAGTTACTGGTGGGACCCCATCTTACAGGATAACTTCCTGAATCATTCCTCTCTGCCGGTAGTTGATTATAATCAACGGTTACAGGCATACTCTCCGAAATCCAGGGGAAACGAATGTGAATATATCATTCTCACTCCAACCGGCCCCGATTTTCTTTCCTGGGCAGATTCTATTAAAAAATTCCGCAACCAACAGGGTATTTTAACGAAAGTCTTTACCATTGAGGAAATTGGCGGAAATACAGAAGGCGCAATTGAAGCTTTTATTGATGATGCATATAATACCTGGACCATCAAACCGGTTGCGTGTTTGATTCTCGCGGATTATGGTTCCGATCCCGCAAAAAATATTACATCTCATTTCTATAGCCATCCTGATCCCTCCTTTGATGCTTTCCCATCAGATAATAAGTTTGCCGATGTCACCGGTGATGAAATGCCGGATGTAATTTTTTCCCGGATCACAGCCAATAATGCTGATCAACTCCAAATCATGGTCACCAAGTTTCTGGAATATGAACGCAATCCTCCGGTAGATTTCTTGTTTTACGACAAACCGATTACCGCTTTAGGCTGGCAAACAGTACGCTGGTTCCAGCTTTGTTCTGAAATCGTCGGCGGGTATTTCACGAATGCTAAGGGTAAGCATCCCCGGAGAATTAATAAAGTTTACGAAGGGACACCCGGATCAATATGGTCGTCTGCTTCAAATACCAATACAATCGTCAATTATTTTGGCCCAAGCGGCCTTTCATATATTCCTGCCTCTCCATCTACTCTGGGTGGCTGGAATGGCGGTAATGCTAACAAAATCAACAATGCCGTCGATTCCGGTGCTTTTATTTTAATGCACCGCGATCATGGTTATGACCAGGGCTGGGGCGAACCTGCCTACTCAAATTCCAACGTCACTTCATTGAACAACACGATGCTTCCTTTTGTGTTTTCAATTAATTGCCAGACCGGATCCTATCATAAGACAAGTGAATGTCTTGGTGAAAAATTCCATCGCCATACCAAAAATGGACACAATGCCGGTGCATTGGGAATGATTTGTCCAAGTGAAGTCTCCTATTCTTTTGTAAATGATACTTATGTCTGGGGTATGATGGATAATATGTGGCCTGATTTTATGCCTGCACAAGGAACTACGCCAGATTCCAGGGGGGTTTTACCAGCTTTTGGAAATGCCGCCGGGAAATACTTTTTAAAGCAGTCTAGCTGGTCCGGCGGTTCTGGTGAAATAAAAGCAGTTACCTATCGGTTATTCCACATGTTCGGTGACGCTTTTCAAGTAATATATTACGAAGTGCCGCAAGCACTGACTATCGTTCACGATTCTATTATTACATACGGAACCTCCTCTTTTACGATCCTGGCCAATGATAGCGCTTTAATTGCATTGACAGTGAATGATTCTATTATTGCAACTGCCCTGGGGTCCGGTTCCACTCCTGTAATCATATCGATTCCTGTCCTACCAATAGGAACAGAAGTTTTAGTGACGGGCACCAAACAAAATTATTTCCGATATAGTAAACTTGTTCCTGTTACATCGTCAGGATTGGTTGCCAACTTTGCTGCAAGTGCTTCCAATCTCTGCATCGAATCGTTCATAAATTTTACAGACCTCTCATCCGGTTCACCCGAGTCCTGGGAATGGGAATTTCCCGGTGGAACTCCTGCCTCTTCCATACAGCAAAACCCGGTTGGCATTAATTATACCACTGCCGGCACCTATGATGTTACGTTGACAGTACATAAATCGGGCGTTGATCCTTCAACAACGACAAAAATTTCGTATATTCATGTTTATAATATTCCCGTTTCTTCCTTTACTTATGTTTCAGGTTGTCCTGGTCAAACTTCTGATTTTACAGATCAGTCCGATCCCAATGGCGGGACCATCACAAACTGGAAATGGTATTTTGGAGATCCTACTTCCGGGATCAATGACAGTTCCACTCTTCAGAATCCTGCTCATATTTATGCCAATCCGGGAACATATAACGTTTCATTGACGGTTACAACTAACGGAACTTGTCTCAATACTTACTCAACACCTATTACGATTCTCCCATTACCCGGAATAGCTGCCAAACCTGAAGGAAGCGTTTCTATATGTGAGAATGCTGTTGATGTTGAATATACTACGACCGGCGCTGAAAATGCTACTGATTATATATGGCAACTCACCCCGGCTGAAGCCGGTACAATAGTTCCCGACAGTTCCACAACAGCTCTGCTGACCCTTACTAATGGATTCAAAGATTCTTTTACAATTAATGTAGAAGGAATCAATTCCTGTGGTGAAGGTGGTTACTCGGAAGAACTCGAGGTTAATATAAATTCTATTCCATCCGCCCCCGTACAACCTGCCGGACCCGACAGCGTGAATCTGAACAAACTCCGGACTTCCGAATTTGCTATCGACGCTGTTCCTGATGCCACCTCTTATTCTTGGTTCATCACCCCAACGGAATCCGGAACCATTTCCGGGTCCGGGTTGGTTGGAACAGTTAACTGGGCTCCCTCTTATCGGGGTATCGCAAGTATCACTGCTCGGGCTTTGATCGGGGATTGTGGAGGAGTTGCTTCTGAAGTTAAAAACGTGACACTTTATGGAGATGTCGGTATTGAAGAGAACAATGGTCTGGGAATCGAAATCTTTCCAAATCCTACAACCGGAAAGTTTAATCTTGATCTGACGGTTAATAAAAATATTTCCACCAGTATCAAGATTTATAATGTGATTGGAAATATCGTTTACCAGGAAAATAATGTTGAAATTTCTGGTCAACTCCACAAAAATATCGACCTGTCATCCCTATCAAAAGGTCTATATCACTTAAAAGTTCAAGGAGATGGTATTTCTGTTGTGAAATCATTCGTTATCCAGAAATAAAAACCATGCGGTAAGAAAAAAGAGGCGATCAAATGATCGCCTCTTTTTTTATATGATTTTTTTTATGATCAACTTATCGATCCGATTTCCATCCAGGTCGACGATCTCAAATTCGTAGTTTTTCCAAAGAAATTTTTCCCCCGGTCGAGGAATGTGTTTTAATATACTCATTGCTAATCCGGCCAGGGTATTGAACTTTATTTTATTTTTATCGAATCCCTGAATATTGAACTCGTAAGCAAACTCATAAAATGGTAATTGTCCATCTGCCAGCCAGCTATCATCTTCCCGCTTGCTGATTTGAGGCTCATCCGGACTGGGTTCATTAAAATCCCCGACGAGCGCCTCCAGGATATCGTTCAGGGTGACCATTCCGACGGTGGACCCGTATTCATCAATAACAAGCCCGTAATGGATCTTGTTTTGCTTAAATAATTCAAGGGTTTCGTATGCTGTAAGTGTTTCAAGCATAAATTGGGCAGGCTTGATGTGATCACCGATATTAAGATCATCACGGCCCATCTCCTCAAGAAAAAGATCCTTGATAAATAAAACCCCCAGCACATTGTCCAGGTCATCCTTACAAACCGGATAAACCGAATGTAGATCATTCTGCATTTTAAGCTTCTGGACTTGTATCGAATCATTTACGTTCAGCCAGATAAGATCGGAATGATGGGTCATCAGATCGCTGATCTTACGATCACCTAAGTGAAAGACACGTCCTACGATATCCTGTTCAATCTCTTGAACTTCCCCATCCTCAGTCCCCTCCTGCACCATCGCCTTGATTTCCTCTTCGGTCACTTTTGATTCACCGGACGGCTTGATTTTCATTAAACGAAAAATCAGATCACTTGTCCGCGATAACAACCACGTAAAAGGGTGTGTAATGTAGGAAAGGGAAATTAGCGGCCTGACCATGAATTTAATAATTCCTTCGGGGTTGTTAAGTCCAACTTGTTTTGGAACAAGTTCACCGATAACCATCATCACAAAAGTCACTAAAACAACAACCAACGTGATACCCAACGATTGACTCAGATAAGCGCTGAATCCCAATTTCAATAAGAGCAATTCCATTCCCTGGGCAATGGCTGCGCCACTGAATACGCCGATCAGGATTCCGATAAGCGTTATCCCGATCTGAATGACCGATAATATCCGTGAAGGAGCATTGGCATGCTGAAGGGCCAGCTTTGCCAAAGGATCACCCTTCTGAGCATCGACATCCAATCTTGTTTTCCGCGCCGAAACCAAAGCTATTTCTGTCATGGAAAGCAATCCATTCAGAAGGATTAAAAAGAAAATAATTACAAGCTCTGTGATCATATGATTCTGTATAAATTATTCTATTACAAAGATAATTAAATCACTATGACTGATTTATTGCCATTAAATAATACCGGAATCGCTTCGTTGTTATTACCTTTGTCAAACCAGTCAATCTATTTTATGATCTTTCGAATAATATTTATCAGTATCATTTTCTGTTTTTCCTTTTTCCCGGTTTTTTCACAACATCCCGGAATGCTTCCGGAAGTCACTGCTGCAGGCAAAAAAGTTGTAGATACACGGATTGATAATATTGGTTATTGGAAAAAGATGATTCGTTTGGGATATGTCAAGCCATCTCCATTTGTTCGTGGAATTAAATCAAGATATACCGGCAGTATTATTCAGGCTCCGGGAATTACACCTCAAAATTCTCCCGACATCCCCGTCACCGACAGCCTGAATGTTACCCAAAGTGAAAATTCACTTTTCGTTGATCCGGAAAATGAAGAGACCCTGATCAATTCAAATAATTCGAGCGATTGGGAAGACAACTCTGCGGAAGATGTCTATGGGGCAGATGCTCTTTATTCATTGGATGTGGGTCAAAGTTGGGACGGCACTCTTTTTGGAGCAGGAAGGACTAATTCCGGAGATCCTTCTACGGCTATTGGACTCAACGGATGGTGGTATATAGGGAAAATAAGTAATGACAATGGGCAATCCATCGCCTATAGTAAAGATAAAGGAAAAACCTGGACACATGTAACGATTGCAACAAAACCGGCTATTTCCAGTGGCATTCTTGACAAGAGTCACCTATGGATCGACAATAACAAATCGAGCCCTTTCAAGGATTACCTTTACGATGGCTGGACAAATTTTGTTTCTGATTCTCCCGATTCGGGTCAAATACAGATTGCTCGCTCAACCAATGCCGGATTGACCTGGAGCTCTCCATTGGCGATAAGCACTGCGGCTTTGGCCGGAAACTTCAACCATGGTGTCAATATCCAGACTGGCGACAATGGAGAGGTTTATGCCACTTGGAGCATTTATGATAACTGGCCTTCTGATGAAAATGCGATTGGTTTTGCCAAATCGATAGATGGCGGGGGAATTTTCATGCCTGCTACCAGAATTATTGACAATATTAAAGGAATACGATTTTCCCTGACCGGAAAAGACATGAGGGTGAATTCCTTTCCATCCATGACAGTCGATCTTAGTACAGGCCCAAACCGGGGAACCATTTACCTGGTCTGGACCAATATCGGATTTCCCGGAATAAATACCGGAAATGATATTGATATTTATCTGATCAAATCTCAGGACCGGGGGGAGACCTGGTCATCCCCTATCCGGGTAAATCAGGATCCGGCTGGACATGGGAAACAACATTATTTCCCATGGATAACCTGTGATCCCCTCACCGGAGGGATTTGTGTCGTTTACTATGACGACCGTAATGTTTTATCCACCCAATGTGAAACTTATGTTTCGTATTCCTATGATGGTGCAATGACATGGACGGACTTTAAGGTCAGTGATGTTTCCTTTACCCCTCAACCTATTCCGGGCCTGGCCTTCGACTATTTTGGTGATTATATTGGAATCCAGTCGCGAAATATGAAAGTCTATCCGATATGGACCGATAACCGGAATGGACAGGCTATGACCTATATATCGCCCTTTGATCTTGGACCGAATCCTGGTCAGCCATGGGTAATGTATTACAGTTATGAACTGTCACCAATTCTGAAGAAAACCAGGCAGAATCTCAGTTACGGAGATTCACTTTTTATTTCATTAGGACTGAAGAATATCGGGGATCAGCCGGCAACAAATGCGACAGCTTATCTCTCAACCTCATCCCCTTATATAAAAATAACGGATAGCATTTCATCTTATGGAGAAATGGATTCTGCTGAAATCAAAATAATCCAGAATGGATATTCCTTGAAAGTTTCCGATACCATTCCCGATAACCTGAAGGTCTGTTTTGATGTTCGCGTTACCGGTTCAGATACTTGCTGGGTTAGCCATTTTTCCATTGAATCGCATGCTCCGGAATTATCAATAGAGCATCTCAGGATTATTGATACACTGACCGGAAATGGCAACGGACGCATTGATCCCGGCGAGACGGTCAATGTCGTTGTGACAACTTATAATTCCGGCGATTTCCCATTCGATTCCGTTTCAATGAAATTAATCCCCGACACTACATATCTTTCCTTGCAGGAGGACAGTGTTTATCTTGGAGACATGGATTTGGGACAAAGCAAGCAGGCCTCATTTACTTTAACGGCCAGTGTCGATGTACCTGTTTCGACCAGCGTCGATTTATTGTTTAAAGCTCAATCCGGGAAATATTTAATTACGAAATTGTTCCCGCAAATCATCGGAATGATTGTTGAAGATTGGGAAACCGGTAATTTTACAAAGTTCCCATGGCAACCCGGTGGGAATCATGACTGGATGATCACTGATCAGAATCCATGGGAAGGAATGTACTGTGCGAATTCGGGAGTAATTACCTACCTCCAAAGTTCAGATCTCTCCATCATCTATTCATCGGCAGATTTTGACAGTATTTCTTTTTATCTAAAAACTTCGACAGAAGCCGATTATGACCAGTTATATTTTTATATCGATTCTACCACCCAGGGATGCTGGTCGGGAGAGACACCCTGGACCCGGGTAGCCTTTCCCGTAACTGCCGGAGAACACTATTTTAAATGGTCATACCTGAAGGATATCGGGGAGGATATGGGAGAAGACCGGGTATGGATCGATTATATTGTTTTTCCAACTCCTCTGTTACCCTCTGTCGATCCTGGTCCGGATGATACAATTTGTAAAGGAGAACAATATCATCTTCATGCGAAGGTCACAAATTATGATTCCCTGGTCTGGTTGACACAAGGCGATGGATATTTCAGCGACATCTTCATTGTTGATCCAATTTACTACCCAGGACCAGCCGATCAACTCAATGGGAAAGTTACCTTGTCGGTGACGGCATACGGTAAATATGGGAGCACTGCTAAATACCTTCTTCTTAGAATCGGAGAATTTCCCATTGTCCATATCAGCGTATTCCCCAAAGACACCCTTTGCTCCGGACAAACGGCGTATTTATCCGTCGATACTACCGGAAACTCCAGCTATTACTGGACCCCGGGTGGCTATCCTACTCCTGTAATTGCCATAGACACATCCGTTACCGGTGGAATTGGTGAATTTTTATTTAAAGTGCTTGTGCGGAATTTATGGAATTGCTCAAAGAATGACTCGGTTCAGGTGACTTTTAAAGATTGTACAGGGTTAGAAGAGTATAATGAGACTTTTTTTTCAGAAATCTATCCAAATCCTTCTACCGGGATATTTAAGCTTAAACTTTTTTCATTAACTCCTGAAACAATATCCGTTAAGATCATGGATGCCAAAAACATTATCCTCTCCCAGACAACCGAAACTCCCGTTAATAGAACCTGGGAGAAAACTTTTAATTTAACCAAACTATCCCCCGGATTATATATTATTTCCATTGTCCGAAATACTGAAGTAATAATGAAAAAAATAATTATTCTGAAGTGATTTTCGACATCCGGTTCTTGTTAGAATTTTCAGGGTTTTTCACTAATCTTCAATGAATTCAGCTTTGGCTGAATAGATAAGTAATGCCCTTAATTTATCCCAGAAATCTCCCCCCAAAACAAATAAACTGCCGAAAAAAATCAAATCAGCAGTGATGACAATGAAATAGTGGATTGTCAAAGAAGTCGGAATAAGATGCGGAGTGAAAGAAATAACATAGTTGGGAATGAATGGCAAAATAAACATAATCAGTCCGATATTATACCTTAATCGGCTAACATCATGCGATTTTGTAATCCGGTGATATATCGTGTGCATCTGGTACCTTATCCATAAATAAGAAGCCTTACCCAGGATGGCGATACTCGATATTTTCATAAGAGGAGCGCTTACCCAAAAACATGCTACGACAAACGCTTTCCCAAAATGAGTCGGAACAAATCCTTTCAAAACAAGACCTATTGGCAACATGAAGAATGATACGATAAAAATGGTCAATCCTAAATAAAACCTTAATCCGGGATTTTCCGGAGGTAGGACAGGTGACTTTTGATCAGGATTCATAATTTTTTGATTTTCAATAAACTTTATGAGTTATATAAAAAGTACTCCAACTCCTGAAACAGCAAGCATTGCTCCGATAACCTCTTTGGAAGTCACTTTCTCCTTATAAAGAATCATGGATGGAGGTATGATCAGTATCGGAACAATTGCCATGATGGTAGCAGCAATACCTGTATCGGCATTTTTTATTGCTATAAGGGAAAATGACACACCAAGAAAGGGACCAAAAAATGCGCCCAACGAAACTTGAAGGATTGGTTTTCGTAAAGGCAGGGCCCTGAAAGCCTCTTTCCAGAATCCAAGAAAAGTAAACAAAATGGAAAAGCCTGCAATTCCTGCGATTACACGTATCTGAGTAGCGGCAAAAGGATCATAGCCAACTCCCCCCGGTTCCAAACCTAGCATTCCATATTTGCTAAGAACCAATCCTGCTCCTTGTCCTAAGGCACCTCCAAGCGCGAGAAGAATTCCCCATATGGGATAATTTAATCTTACCTTGTTGAAAACCCCATTTACTTCACTCATAGGATGTTTTTTTAGTACGACTAAAGCGATTCCTGCAATCGTCAGTGCCATTCCAATCCAACTTTTAAGAGATAGGGTTTCCCCAAGAACCATCCATCCAATCAAGGCAGTTATAGGTGGGGCTAAGGCCATGATAAGCATTGATATTCGCGCTCCGATTACGACGAAGGCCTGGAAAAGACAAAGATCTCCAAATACGAAACCGACGAGACCTGATAGCGAGAGATAGAACCATTCCCGTGCAGAGGCATCTACCGGAAAAAGAATTCCCCGGTAAAAAAAAATGAAAACAGAAAGAAAGATAAACCCCAATATCAGCCTGAGTATATTTACAACCATCGAGCCAATCTTCTTACTGGCTGCTTCGAAGGAAAGCGCCGTGACCGTCCAGAATATTGCAGTTAAAAGAGCAGCAAAATGTCCTGAATGAGTTTGTAAAAAAGGTTCCATAATTGTAGTTAGTACCTGCCGGAGAGCCAGTCTTCCGGGTTCTGTTTTACTTTACCCTGCCAAATCTCAAAATGCAGCTCCGATTTCAGGTCTTCCGGATTGATATAAACACGGCCAATGGTTTGTTTGGTCGTTACTGTTTGTCCGTCTTTGACAGTGACCTCCGACAGATTAGAATATACGGTAAGATAATCGCCATGCCTTAAGATAACTATTTTATTCAGGTTTGGGAAAGACATTATGCGACTGACCTTTCCGGTGAAAACAGATTTTACCAGCGAGCCCTGTTCTGTCATGATATCTATTCCATTGTTTTTGACCTTAACATACTCAAGTACGGGATGGGCATGTTCTCCAAAAGTGCTTGATATGAAACCCCGGTCGCAGGGCCAGGGAAGTTTCCCTCTATTGGCTGAAAAGGAATTCGACAGTTCTTTTTCTTTTGGGGTCAGTTCAAATTTGGTATGTGAAGTCGATTTACTAACCGTTCCCGGTTTGTTATCTTTTGTATTGGATTTACCCATTCGGGTTTGGGAAGCCCGGATTTCTTCAGAAATCAGCTTTTCAATTTCATTCTCAAGTTTTTGAGCCGACTGTTGTTTGGTTTTTATTGTTGCGAGAAGTTTTTTTTCTTTTGAACTTAATTCTTTTACCGCCTTCGCTTTTTCAAGTTTCTCCCGATCAAGTTTTTTCTTTTCTTGTTCCTGGTTCTGAATCAGCACCAGTTTCTGATTTTTAACGTTTTCCAATTCCATCCGTTTACTATTAATGGCCGATTGGGTAGATTTAATTCGCTCAGCCTGGCTTCGTAAATAAGAAGCATATTGCTGGTAATACTTCAAACGTTGATATCCCTGGTTAAAATCCTTTGCCGAAAAAATAAACATCAATTTACTCTGACCATTCATCATCCTATAAGAATGATAGATCATACGGGCATAATTTGATTTAAGCGTTGATAATTCTTTCGACATTTGATTGATTTGGTGGTTTTCGACAGCGATGTCTGTTTGCACCTGATCCAGTTCGCGGTTGATTGTTTTAATCAACGATTCCCGGCTACGAATTTGTTTATTAAGGATTTGCAATCGTTTTACAGAGGTCTGTTTGTTTTTTTGCGTTTGCTCTAAAATTTCAGTAGTATAACGGATCTCCTTTTCAAGTTGCTCTTTTGTTTTCAGGAGCTTCTCTCTGTCAGATAAACTCTGGGCAAGGGAATTGAAGGGGATAAGAACAATAAATGCAAGGATAAAGCAGATGCTCTGAATCATCAGACTTGTCCTTTCCTGAATTCGCTTCGGAAAACATCTGTTCACTGTTCTTTAATCCTTTTATAATTTACAGGTACCTTAAATGGAAATTGCAGGGGTGTATTAATGGTTATTTTACTGAAGGTTGCTTTCACTCTGATATTATTTTCGGCCCTTATAAAAAACTCCATCATCTTAGGGAATAATTGACTTTCAATATCTTTAAATTCAAGATATGAAGCTTCTAATTTTATATTTTCTCTCCGAATCTCTTTCACATCCGCAAAAGTGATTTTAAATGTTTGTGCATCAAGCCAAATATTCTGAATATAGATCTTCAGATTTTCGTTACTGTTCCTCACAAATTTCTTTAACTTTTGTCTTTCTAAAGTCGAAAGCTTGTATTCTCCCCTGTCGATCGATGCGCGAAATTTCGAATTTTCATAATATTGAAGATCATTGCCAATCAAGAAAGCTTGCAAAATATCATAATCAATATTTGTATTCAGAAACCGGTTTACATATTCATAATCTCCAATAAAAAAAGTATCATTGAGCCGGTTGATTAATTTCACAGAGTCCTGGGAGATCATAATTCTGAGAGCCTCAATACCAAGCATCGGGGTCAGGCTTATCCATATAAGGCTGTCTTTCCGGATCCTAAGTTGACCGCCGAAAGAGACCGTATTCCCTTTATTCTCATAATCGGCGGAGAATTTCGCCGCAAGCCAATCGAATTTTAGCTCATGTTCCTTTAACTTGTTTAAAAGATATTCAGCCCCCTCTTCTTTCAGTGGAGTTTTTATGGCTTTTCTTGTCGGATTACAGGAAAGAAAGAATAGAGCAATGCTGACGATCAAGATAAGTCCGGATCTGTATTTTATACTGTAAATCATGAATTTTTCATCTATTCAAATAATTTTTTCTCTGTGATTTTTTTATCAAGCAACACCGATCCCTCCCCTTTCTTTTTAGCTCTGATCCAATATTCCAATGCCTGGTTCGGATCACCTAATTTATATAAAGCATCGCCGAAATGCTCCAATACTTCTCCGCTGGCGCCTTCCTTATCCTCAAGAGCTTTACCAATCCATTCATGTGCTTCTTGATACTTTCCAAGTTTAAACAATACCCATCCGTATGTATCCTGAAAAGAAGAATTGTCTGGTTCCAGGTTAACTGCTTTTCTTGCCATTTGTTCTGCTTTGTCGAGGGATTCTCCACTTAAAGACAGATAGTAGGCATAATTGTTTAAAACATATGGGTTAGCCTCTTTTAGTTGAAGTGATTTGTCGTATGCTATGTAAGCTTCTTTGTCATTTTTCAGGGCATGGTAAGTATCTCCAAGGTACATGTAAAACTGGGCAAGAAGTTCATTATTTCCGACAATCAGACGAATTCCTGAATTTAATGCATTTAATCCATCTTGGAAATTTTTTAACTGATAGTTCCCAATTCCAGAGAAAAGGTAAGGAAGCGGTTGTTCCGGAAATAATTCGATGGCGCGCTGACTATATTGAATAAGATGCTGAAATTCGCCAAGTTGAACATCCAAACGTAGAATTTCCTCCCAAATAACATATTTACTGCTATCGAGTGTTATTACTTTCAAAAAGGATTCTCTTGCTTCCGTATATTTTTTATCCTGTAAAAGAAAATCTCCATAAATTGAATGTGATTTAGGATCCAGGGGGTGAGTTTCCATAAGAATTCTGGAAAGTTCGAACGCCTGCCCTTTCAGATCGGTATAGATTTGATTGATCGAATAGAAAGTCAGCAGAATATTGACTTTTGAATCTATATCAAGATTAGGATTTGAAAACCCAAGTTTTAATTCTTCAAATGCTTTTTCTTTATCGCCGGTTTTTCGATAATAATCGGCAAGTGACATATGAATATATGCATTGTCAGGATCAATTTCAGTAATTTTTTTATAGATATCGATCGCTTTATCGGGTTGGTTATTTGACATATAAAACTCCGCCAGGATAGAATAATACCGGCTTTCCCGAGGGAGTACGGCAATAAGCTTTTTTATCTCAGTCTCTGCCTTGGTGATATCCTTTAGATAGAGATAAATTTTTTCCTTCTGGATACTAATTTCTTCCGACACTCCAGCTTTTTCCTCAATGAGATTATACACTTTTATTGCTTCCGCATACTGGTTCAGAGCCAGGTTCAGTGAAGCAAGCCGGTAATAATAATCCAGATTCTCCGGATTTTTCCGGATTACCTTTTCAATGAGTTTTATTGCTTCATCATATTGAGATGATGATTGGTATAACTCTGACAAGAATAACATATACCAGATGTTTTCAGGATCCAGATCGGATGCTTTTTTTACAAGATCTAGAGCATCTGTAAGATTTTTACGATCGGCTTCAAGCCTGGCCAGTTCATAATAACCTACCGGGTCGAGAGGATAACGTTCCACGTATCGTTTGAACATTGCGATCGCTCCTTCAATATTTCCGATTAACGCCTCTTTCTTGGCTTCAATGAGCATCCCCGTATTAGAAGTGATTTGATCGTCTGTCTGATGTTTCTTTTTCTTTAATTTCTCCTGAATTTCTTGTGAATAATCCTGGTTTGACCATTGACTTTTCAATTCAGACCGGGCGATGGTTGCATATTTAACTGGTTTAGAGCCGGCCAGAAATATTACGGATAATAATATGGATATAATCTGAATTAATTTCATGTTCCGATAATGATGAATTATAACATATTTAAGTGGTGCCGGTATGTCCAAAACCACCCGATCCTCTTTGGGTAATAAAAAGTTCTTCAACCTGACACCAATCTGCTTTTTCATGTGAGGAGATGATCATTTGTGCGATACGTTCCCCGTCTCTGATGAGGTACTCTTCATTAGACAGATTGATGAGAATGACTTTAATTTCTCCGCGATAATCGGCATCGATGGTTCCGGGGGAATTCAGAACGGTTATTCCTTTTTTCACAGCCAGACCGCTTCGTGGTCTGACCTGGGCTTCAAAACCAGCAGGCAATTCAATGAATAAACCGGTCGGGATTAATGCTCTCTCCAAAGGTTTTAAACATACCTCGGATTCTATGTTGGCCCGGAGATCCATTCCGGCAGAAGCCGGCGTTTCATATCCCGGGAGAGGATGTTTGGATTGGTTTACAATACGGATTTTCATCATAAAGAAGTGGTCGGCAAAGGTAATAATAATCTTGATTTACACAGCCTTGGACTGTCGGGGCTTTTCGACAATATAGACGATGGTCAGGTAAATCAGGAGTAAGAAAACATTAAAGATAAGATTCAGAAAAGTGGACTCGATTTGGAACCACCGGCTGATTAAAAAGATAACCAGTGCAAATCCGATATATCCGAAAAATTTCTTAAGATTATATTTGATCGGATAATATTTCTGCCCGATAAGATAGCCCAGTATCATCATGGTTGTATAACAGGCAAAGGTTGCCCAGGCGGAACCGAGGTATCCGTAAATCAGGTGGTCGGGCGAGCGGGGAATCCAGTAGATATTTAACCCAAGTGTCACCGCGGCCCCGATTATGGTTAAAGCGGCTCCCCACATCGTTCGTCCTGTTAGTTTGTACCATATTGAAAGGTTATAATAAACACCCAGGAAAAGCTTAGCTAACATCAGAATCGGGATGACATTGCGGGCGCTACGAAATTTTGGGCCTGTAAAATGAATAAAAACCGTATCAAGAAAAAGCATGGTAATAAGAAAAATCACGGAGACTGCAATTATAAAATAATCCATGACCCGCGCATAGACCACTTTAGCATCCTGATTCTTCATTTGGGCAAAGAAAAATGGCTCGGCAGCAAAACGATAAGCCTGAATAAACAATACCATCAATACGGCAATTTTATAGCAAGCGCTATATATACCTACTTGGGCCTCAGCCATATCGGGCGATAAGGGCAATAAATATCGGAGCAGAAGCCGATCGAATGTTTCATTTACAATCCCGGCCATCCCTGCAATCATTAATGGAAGTGAATAGATCAGCATTCTTTTCAATAACTTCAGATCAAGTAACCACTTCAGATTGAATATTTGAGGAATAAGAAGGATGATCGTCAAAGCGCTTGCCAGAAGGTTGGAAAGGAAGATATATTCGATGGTCCAATCGGAACGATAAAAAAGATGAACCATTTTTCCTGCAAGAGAATCTCCAAAATGGCTTAGGATATATGGACATAGTAAAAGGAAAAACAGGTTCAACAGAATATTGGAAAGAATACTGATGGTCTTGATGGTAGCGAATAAAACAGGTCGATTCTTTGCGCGTAACCGGGCAAAGGGGATAGCCGACAGGGTATCCAGGGCCAGGATCCATGCAAACCAGATAATGAAATTGACATATTGCGGATAAGCAATCCACCTGGCAATGGTTCCTGGGAAAAGGTGAATGACGAAAAGAAACAGAAAGGTGGTAATGGTAAGGGATATAAGTCCTGTACTGTAAACCCGCTTTTTATCCGGCTCCGACTCACTGAATCTGAAAAAAGCCGTTTCCATGCCATAGGTAAGAATTACCATCAATAAAGCCGAGTAGGAATAAAAAACATTAACTATTCCGTATTGTTGCTGAGTTAAAAGCCCATACGTATATAGGGGAACCAACAGGAAATTCAGGAATCTTCCCAGGATGCTGGGAATACCATAGATGGCAGTCTGGGCGGCAAGTTTTTTGAAAGGATTCATTAAAACAAAGGTATTTATTTTCTTTATTCCCGGATTCCCTGATTCTGTCATTCTAAAATTTCTGTAAAACATGTACTTTTGTTGACATGTCGAAAAATAAATATTATGTTGTCTGGCAAGGGAAAAAACCAGGCATCCATGAAGGTTGGGAAAAATGCAGAAAGCAGATTGAGGGATTCGCGGGAGCAAAATATAAAGGATTTCCCACGCTGGAACTGGCACAAAACGCCCTGAATGACGACCCACGTAAATATATTTCCAAAGAGTTAAATGCTCCTGCAAAAATCGCATGCTCAAATCCGCTCATCGGAAATCCGGTTCTTGACAGTATCTCCGTTGATGCCGCTTGCGCGGGAAATCCGGGAGAACTCGAGTACCGGGGGGTCGACACAAAATCCGGCGTTGAATTATTCAGGATGGGGCCTTTCCCGGAGGGAACTGTAAACCTTGGTGAATTTCTCGGACTGGTTCATGCGCTTGCCTATCTCAAACAGCATAATTCAAACTGGCCAATTTATACCGATTCCAGAACCGCTATTGCATGGGTCCGGAAGAAAAATATTAAAACCAATCTTCAATCCTCGGAAAAAAACCACAAACTTTTTGAACTTGTTACAAGAGCCTTAACATGGTTAAAGGAAAACTCCTGGGAGAATAAAATTCTTAAATGGGAAACTGCGTATTGGGGGGAAATTCCAGCTGATTTCGGACGAAAATAAGATCAACGGAGCGTCGGATAAAATGCATCAACAATGTGGTTGATCTGCACTTCGTCTTGACCGGCCAGAATGGCAATCACATCAAACCTTACTTCGTCATTTAAATGTTTGTTCCGCACATAAGCATTAGCGGCCCTCACAAGAATGCGTTGTTTTTCGTGGGTGACGTTTGTTTCGGGTTCTGCAAAATAATTTGAATTTCTTGTCTTGACTTCGACCACTACGATACAATTTCCATCCCTGGCAATAATATCAATTTCATTCTTCCCAAATTTCCAGTTTTGTTCAATGATCTTATACCCTTTCCGGATCAGATAATTGGCTGCTGACTGTTCTCCTCGCTTCCCAAGATCGATGTGTTCGGCCATTAGAATGTAACCGTTACTTGTTTACCAACAGATAATTTGATCTTTCGGCCCAAAATAAGAGCCAGGTTTTTTTCAACATGTCCTGCGCTGAAATCGAAACAGATCGGGTAGTTGAATCCCGCGACTGCCTCGGCAATAATTTCGCCGGGAGTCTTCCCGAATGGAATGGCATTGTCGTTCATTTTCGTCATTCCGCCAACAATCAACCCCGCTAATTCTGACAATTTTCCTGCCCTTTTAAGGTTCATCATCATCCGGTCAATATGATATAGATATTCATCAATATCTTCAAGAAACAGAATTTTCCCCTGGGTATTTAATTCCGAAACGGATCCCATAAGGTTGCATAATATCGACAGATTCCCGCCTATCAGGATTCCTTCACCGGAGCCATTCCGTGATAACGGACTTCTGCTTTGCGAATATGCCAATGGATACCCGAAAAGAGCATTTATCATGGTTCTGACTGTATCATCAGCGACATCCGATTGGATATTTATCGGCATGGTTGCATGAAGCGTTTCAATTCCAAAACATTCATGAATATGCGAATGAAAAACAGTAATATCGCTGTATCCGACAATCCATTTCGGGACCAACAGAAACCTGCTAAAATCCAATTTGTCAATTATCCGGATGGATCCGTAACCTCCCCTTGAGCAAAGAATTGCCCGGATGGAATCATCGTCGAGCATTTGCTGGAAATCCTTTGTCCGGTGATCATCTGATCCCGCATATTGGTTATGCCGGCTGAAAACATGGGATCCGAGCACAACCTCCAGCCCGAATTTCTGAAGAAGCCGGATGGAAGGATGTATCTCTTCGAAAGTTATACTTCGAGATGGTGAAACGATAGCAACCTTATCTCCTTTTTTCAGATAGGCCGGCTGAATCATCTTGAGCAACATTTATTAATATAAATTATCAATCCGGCGAAGATGATAAAATTCTCCGGCATCGGATTTTCGAAGTAAAATTAGCATTTTAGCAAACAATGCCCAAACAGTTGGTTAAATAGTTACCCCTTTTATTTTCTTATATTTGCGTTTTCTATCTATTATCAAATACCGAGTGATGAATCAATATAAACGTTATACTGTTACTTCTGCATTGCCATACGCGAATGGCCCCATACATATAGGCCATCTTGCCGGTGTATATATTCCTGCCGATATTTTTGTTCGTTTCCTTCGCATGAATGAGGAAGATGTCATTTTTATCGGCGGTTCCGACGAACATGGAGTGCCGATCACGATAAAAGCTTTGCAACAGGGCGTTTCACCGCAGCAAATCGTGGATAAATACCATGAAATTATAAAAAAATCGTTTGAGGAATTCGGGATTTCGTTCGACATTTATTCCCGGACATCAAATAAAATCCATCATGAAACGGCTTCGGATTTCTTTCGCAAAATGTATGATGCCGGACAGTTTATTGAAAAAGTTTCCCAGCAATTTTACGACGAAAAAACAGATCATTTCTTAGCCGACCGTTATATTACAGGTACTTGCCCTCATTGCCATTACGATAAAGCTTACGGAGATCAGTGTGAAAAATGCGGGACTTCGCTTAACGCAACCGACCTGATTGATCCGAAATCGGTCCTTAGCGGTAACGAACCGGTGATGCGGGAAACAAAGCATTGGTTTCTTCCGCTCGATCAATATGAATCCTGGTTGCGTGAATGGATTCTTGAAGGACACAAGGGCGACTGGAAAACCAATGTTTATGGTCAATGTAAATCCTGGATCGAACAAGGTTTACAACCCCGTGCCGTGACCCGCGACCTCGACTGGGGCGTTAAAGTACCGGTTGCCGGAGCAGAAGGGAAAGTCCTCTATGTATGGTTTGACGCTCCGATCGGATATATTTCAGCCACAAAAGAATTAACTCCCGAATGGGAAAAATATTGGAAAGATAAAGAGACTAAACTTGTCCATTTCATTGGGAAAGACAACATCGTATTTCATTGTATTATTTTCCCGGTTATGCTCAAGGCCGAAGGAACTTATATTCTTCCTGATAATGTTCCGGCCAATGAGTTTCTGAATCTGGAAAATGATAAAATTTCAACGTCGCGCAACTGGGCTGTCTGGTTGCATGAGTATCTGCAGGAATTTCCGGGAAAACAAGATGTTCTCCGCTATGTGCTTACCTCAAATGCGCCGGAAACAAAGGACAATGACTTCACCTGGAAGGATTTCCAGGCTAAGAATAACAACGAGTTGGTCGCGATCCTTGGAAATTTCATAAACCGTACCATCGTCCTCACCCATAAATATTTTGCCGGAAAGGTTCCTTCCTTGGGAACGCTGAATGAATATGATAAAGCCACATTGGAAGCAATGACATCCTTCCCCGGTCGGATTGCAAAAAGTATTTATGATTACCGATTCCGGGAAGGATTAGTGGAAATGATGAATCTGGCCCGGCTGGGAAACAAGTACCTGACCGACAATGAACCCTGGAAACAATTTTCGCTAGATCCGGTCAGGGTTGGTACGATCCTGAATATTTCTCTTCAGATTTGTGCCGAACTTTCCATCGTTGCCGAACCCTTTTTGCCATTTTCAGCTGCTAAGATCCGGAAAACCCTGAACCTCCCGTCTTTTAACTGGAAAGATGCAACTCTTTTAAATTGGTTGAAAGCCGGACAAAATTTAGCGCAGGCTGAATTGCTTTTTGAAAAAATTGACGATCAGGCGATAGAATTCCAGGTTCAAAAACTGATGAATACTAAACAAACCAATAAAGCTTCCCGGGAAATAAATCCACCGACCCCTGAGAAACCGGTCATCCAGTACGATGATTTTTCGAAAATGGATATCCGGATTGGAACCGTTATGGAAGCGGAGAAGATTCCAAAAACCACCAAACTACTGAAACTGAAAATCGACACCGGTATAGATACACGTATTATTGTTTCCGGGATTGCCGAGTATTTCAAACCCGAGGAGATCATCGGAAAACAGGTCTGTATTCTCATTAATCTTGCTCCGCGGAAACTCAAAGGGATTGAATCGCAGGGGATGATCCTCACCGCCCAGAATCCCGATGGGAGCCTGTACCTGCTCTCACCCGGTGCAGAGACAATAAACGGAGCAGAAGTCAAGTAGCCTGGAAATTAAATCTTCCGGGTTTTACAGACAAGTCAGGTTTACTCCATATTTTATAATTTTCTATCTTTGCTTCCCATTTAATTATCCATGATAAGTTGAACCGGCCTCATAGTTCAATGGATAGAACGGAAGTTTCCTAAACTTTAAATCCAGGTTCGATTCCTGGTGGGGCTACTTTTTGTGTTTTTTTAAATGGTTTGACTCATTGACTATCATGTTAACTTTCATTATAAAAGCGAATTCCAAAATCAACTAAAAGTCAGCTAATGAAAATCGGTGAATTATGAAAAAATCTATTCTATTCCGTTGGACCATAATTTCAGTAATTGTTTTCGCAATTTGCTTTAATGTTAAGGCTTCCGACCAGGTAGTCACTAACAACGCTGACGCAGGGGCAGGTAGCCTCCGTCAGGCTCTGTTAGATGTTTCTTCGGGTGGAACGATCACGTTCAACCTTTCGTCCGGGAATGAAACGATCATTATTTCTTCCGAACTGGCGGTTCCCAAACCTATGACGATCGATGGGGGAAATACGGCGGGAAGCGGGATCTCTGTCACGGTGAAGGTTCCCGTATCGGGTTCTTCTGCTTACAGGGTATACTCGATCGATGCGGGGAGCACGGTCAACATTGTAGACATTCGGAATATGACGATACAAGGAGGCCATGGCAACTTCGGGGGCGCTATTTACGTCAGGAATTCCACGCTGAACCTCAACACGGTCACTATTTCCGATTCCAAGGCTTACCAGGCGGGTGGGGTATATGTGTATTCCTGCAATCTCAATATGACGAACTGTATTTGCTCGAATAATTCGACGGATGGCGCAGGCTCCGAATCTCACGGGGGGTTCTCTTACTCTTTGGGCAGTACCATCACGATCACTTCATGTACATTCACCGGGAATTCGGCCCAGGTCGCGGGCGCGGTGTTCAACGGGGGATCCGGGGGCAGCCTTACGGTAAATTCCTGCGTGTTCACGAATAACAACGGTACTGCCGGGGGTGCGATTTATAATGAGGGCACAACGAAGATCTATAATTCGACGATCAACGGAAATACCTCCACCGGCGACGGGGGAGCTATGCAATCCTGGGGCACGCTCTATGTTGTTTCCTCAACTATTACCGGGAATACAGCCCATAACGGGGGCGGAGTATATGCCGGGGGAACTTCCTATTTCGTCAATTCCACTATCAGCGGAAATACGGCTTCTTCAACCAGCGGAGGAGGGATCTATGAGAACGGTATGAATATGTATATCCTGAATTCGATGATCATAAACAATACCGCTTCGACCGGGGCTGATCTTCAGATTTATGCTGGCAATGCGTATGCCTATTATTCCTGGTACAACGGGGTTTCGGGTTCGGTTAATGTGCAGGCTTCAGCCCCGAATGTGACTACTGTTTATACTTCGGGAAACCTGGGTCCCCTGGCGAATAACGGGGGCCCGACCCAGACGATGGCGCTCAGTACTTCGTCTCCTGCTGCAGGTACGGGCACGTTTGTCTATTATAATTCTACTGACGGATATTATTTCCTGGATAACCTCTCGACTCCGGTTTCACACAAGCTGAACTCCTGGGCCACGCATCCATCGGTGGTCGCCGGGAACAAGATAACCCTGGATCAGCGTGGGGTGACGATCTCTACTCCTCCCTGCATGGGAGCTTACGATGAGCCTTTTTCTGCTACCTGGACGGGCAGCTCAAGCACAGACTGGAGCGATGCTTCGAACTGGTCCCCGGCCGAAGTGCCTACTTGGGTAGTGAATGTGGTGATCCCGGATGTAACTAATCTGCCTTTCGTTACTGCAACAGCAGCCAGTCCGGCAACTTGTAAAAACCTCACGATAAATGCTGATGCAGCTCTTAATATCGGTCCGGGCAAAGCGCTTACCGTGAGCGGGACGCTTACCAACAATGCAGGCACTACGGGTTTATACATCGGGAGTGGTCCCACCGTCAGTGGCTCCCTGAAACAAAGTTCCGGGTCGGTGTCGGCCACCGTTGAACGCGATATCACCGCATGGTCGGACGCTGCGCATGGATGGCATTTTCTGTCATCGCCTGTTGCTTCGCAGTCCATCAGTCCTGCTTTCACTGATGGTACCCCGGCCAATTATGATTTCTATTCTTGGTGGGAGCCGACCAGCATATGGGTGAATTATAAAAATACAACGGTATCTCCGACATGGAGCGAGGGGAATATTCTTGGCGAAACAAGCGGCGCCGGAAACTTTATTCCCGGAAAGGGATATCTTGTAGCCTATGCAAGTACTGCCACTAAGCAATTTTCAGGAACGCTTAACGTGGCAGATATTACATTGAATAATTTTTCACTCAGCACTGGATCAAATTATGGCTGGCACTTGCTGGGAAATCCTTTTCCATGTGCATTGAAATGGAACGATGGTAACTGGGGAACTCTCACAGCGGTCACCGGTACCGCAAAGATTTGGAATGAAGGCAATGCCTCTTATACTGACATCTCAGCCAATGGCATCATCCCTGCGATGAATGGTTTCATGATCGAGGTTACCAATGCCATCAACACACTGACCATCCCGCTGGCAGCCCGGACACACGGTACAACGGACTGGTATAAATCTTCCTCCGACTATCCTTATGTAAAACTTGTTGCGCATGACCCTGCCGGACAAACAGCCCAGGAAAGTGTGATCCGTTTTATACCCGATGCCACTAATGGTTTTGATCAGACTTATGATGCCCATTACCTTGCAGGTTATGCACCAAACTTTTATTCGGTTTCCGGAAGCGAACATCTTTCGACCAACACTTTACCGGAATCAGGAGGCGCAATACATATCCCGTTTAATTTCTTGAAAAATGATGGCGTCAATTTTATTATTGAAGCCAGGGAGATCTCGGATATTTACGGCCCGGTTTTCCTGAACGACCTGAAAACAGGCACTTCACAGGATTTGACCACCAACCCGGAATATTCATTTACCGCCTCAGCAGGAGATGTTCCCGAACGGTTTGTGATCAACTTCAGCCAGGTAGGTATTAATGAGACACCGAGTGAAGATCCTATACAGATATATGCGAACAACAACTCAATCTATGTTGCCAACAGCAGTGGACTTACCATTACCGGCGACATCTTTGTCTATAACCTCATGGGGCAGCAATTAATGCAAACCCGACTCAGTGGAACAACCCTGACAAAGATCAACCTGAATTCACCTGCCGGATACTATCTGGTAAAGGTGATCACCGGACAGAAGACATATTCAGGCAAGGTTTTCATCAGGTAACAACAAAAGAAAGGATATTTATACGCTAAAAAACTATGAAAAACATTATTAAAACTCTCGCGATCTTTTCCCTGATCTTTTGCGCACTCTTATTTACCAATCCGGCAATGGCTGAAACACCCGCTCCTCCTCCTCCCGATGACCACGGGCAAACCGGAAACCAACCTCCCGTCGGCGCTCCCATCGATGGAGGCCTTGGTATATTGCTTGCCATGGGCGCTGTTTATGGAGAAATAAAACTATACAATGCAAGGAAGGAGAAATTGGATGATGATTAACCGCCGATGATTATGTACCATTCACCATTTACCTTCCTGAGTATTGCATCCGCGTTACTATCGCTACCATTATTAAAGATCACTTTATATTTGACCGTTGCATTAATTCCATCAGGGGCGATTTTTTCTTCAATGATCTGTACCTCTTTAATTCCCTGTTTTTTTTCAAGATCCTTATAGGCAAACTCAAAAAGGCCGTTCATTTTAGCAGTATCCTCTTTAGTGAATGCTACTCCGTCTTTTCTGATATAATACTTTATTACTTCCGAAAACTTCTGGTTTTTAAGATCATTGATCGAAGCTTTTATCACATCGGCAGGGGTTTTGCTGATAATAACGTCCCTACTGCCGCTTCCGCCACATGAGGTCATTAAAATTGCAAGTAGAAGTCCTGCTGCCAAAGAACAAACATTAATTTTTTTCATAATTCTTAGTTTTTAAGGTTAGAAAAGATTTACTGGTCACATATTCTATAAAATAAATTGCTAGTGGTAAATGCTCCTGGCATAAGGATCATTCTATTGGATACCAGGGTGTTGACATTTTCAAGTTTCTCCAGCAGGCTGTTCATTTGCTGATCTCCTTTCCGGTAAGCTTTAAGCACCAGTTCAGTACAATACAGGTGCTGGTCATCCTGCAGATCATAAGAGTTATCAAACCGGCATTTCCTGAAATAAAATTCCAGGGCCTGGACAACAACTTTTTCAAGTTTTTCCCGGTTGAGATGGGAACGGTAAATGGCAAAATGGCTTGCTTTATCGGCCCCGAGAAAAGAACTCAAAGGCTCTTTTCTTACCGGGTCGTCTTTCCGGGAAGTCTCACCGGGTTCTATATGTATGACAAAAGGTTTGTTCCCTTCCATTAAGATAAGCCCGATATGAGAATAGGCATTATTTGTCCCGGCCATAACGACGGCAAAGCTTTCTATGCTAATCCCCCTGCGGAGCACAAGGTCTCCATCCTTCAATGAAAGGGCCTCTAATACTTTTAAATCAGAGTTTCCTTCATTGCTGAATACCAGATAATCGAAGATCAGAAAAATAAACGGACTGAAAAATAATAGGGAAAGAATCAGTTTCCGGTTTTTCATCCTGTCTGATGAATTATTTGGATTGGATAATCACAAAATTAAAATCTTTATTGACAAAACCATAAATATATTTTCAGCGATCTGACGACCGTCGGCGCTAAAATAATTCTCCACCATAGAGGTAATCTTTTTGTAGTTTCAACAGATGTATTCCTATGATTACTCATACCTTAACGCATCGATCGGATTCAGGTGAGCCGCCTTACGCGCCGGATACCAACCAAAGAAAATTCCGATGACCGAAGTGAAAACAAAAGACATTAAAATAGACTCTACCGTAATTGTGATGGGCCAGTTCATGATGTTTGCGATGATCTCAGAAGCTAATATTCCGATTCCAATTCCTATCAGACCACCAATAAGACTGATCAGTAAAGCTTCGATCAAAAATTGTAACAGAACGTCTCTCCCCCTGGCCCCGACCCCCATACGAATGCCGATTTCTCTGGTTCGTTCCGTCACGGAAACCAGCATAATATTCATAATTCCGATACCCCCAACCAACAGGGATATACTCGCAATAGTTGCCAGAAGTATTGTCATGATCCGGGAGGTAGCGGTAGCCGTATTAGCAATGTCGGATTGAGTCCGGATCGTAAAGTCGGGATCTTCAGAAGGTCCCAGCCGGTGCCTTAACTTAAGAACCTCCGTGATTTCTTCGGTTGCCCTGGGGATCAAACTTTCACTCGTCGCAGAAGCCAGCATGCTTTGAATATACGTGATCGTCAACATTCTTTTTTGTACCGTTGAAAAGGGCGCAACTACAACATCGTCCTGGTCCTGCCCGAATGCGTTCTGCCCTTTCGCTTCCAAAACCCCTAAAATTTTAAATGGAATCTTATTGATCCGGATATAACGTCCGACTGCATCAGCATTTTCACCAAATAAATTAGTTACTATTGTCTGGCCGACGACACAGACTTTGGCAGCGCTACGGTCATCATTCATGGTAAAAGAATTCCCGCTTTCAATTCTCAGATTACGGATCTCAAAATAATCCGGATAAACTCCATAAACCGAGGTTCGCCAGTTCGAAGATCCGACGACGAGTTGTGCCATGGTCCTCGCCTGAGGGGTAAGATACTTTACCGAAGGGCAACGCTCGGCAACTGCCTTGGCATCATCCAACGTCATTCTTTGTGAAGTGCCGGCTTCCATTCTCACACCTCCCGTGCTGCTTGCCGATGGCCATATCATCATGACATTGGTGCCAAGTGTCGATATCTGGGCACGGATACTTTCCCTGGATCCCTGCCCGATGGCCAGCATGGTGATAACCGATGCTACCCCGATGATGATACCAAGCATTGTAAGAAAAGTCCGCATTTTGTTTTTTGTCAGTGACTTTATCGCTACCTTTAACAGGTTTTTTACTTTCATAAGTCGTCCTCCATTTTTGAAACCGGCATTAAAGCCAGTTCTTCTTTTGCATCCCGGGTTGTTTCAACTTCCACCGAACGAATGATTCTTCCATCACGAAATGTCACATTCCGTTTTGTGAAGGAGGCTATATCTGCTTCATGGGTAACAATTACAACCGTTATGCCCCGTCTATTCAAATCCTGAAAAATAGCCATCACCTCCAAGCTCGTCTTGGTATCGAGATTCCCGGTCGGTTCATCAGCTAATATAACAACCGGGTCGTTGACCAGAGATCTGGCAATGGCAACCCGTTGCTGTTCCCCGCCGGACAGTTGATTTGGTAAATGTTCCGAACGATCTGATAAACCGACTGATTCGAGCGCTGTTATTGAACGGTTCAGCATTTCTTTGGATGAAATTTTCTGATTGTACATTAAAGGAAGTTGGACATTTTCCAGAGAAGTTGTACGGGAAAGGAGATTGAAGGACTGAAAAACGAAGCCGATTTTTTTATTTCTCAAATTAGCCAGCTGATCCTTTGTCAGACTACTAACATCAATTCCATCCAATAGATAATTGCCATGGGTGGGAACATCAAGACAACCAAGGATATTCATAAAAGTAGATTTTCCGGAACCACTCTTCCCTAAAATTGCAATAAAATCCCCCTTGCGAATGTCAAGGTTTACGCCCCTAAGAGCATGAACCTCAACCTCTCCCATTTTATATATTTTTACCAGATTTCTTACCGAAATAATTGTTTCGTCCATCTTAATGTCCTCCTCTTGATCCGCCCGGACCTTGCGGTACAAACGGACTTTGCTGCTTTGATGATGTAGTATTCTGAGCGAGAGAACTTCCGGTAATCACCTCCTCGCCTTCTTTGATCTTCCCTTTTACCTCCGTGTACGAACCATCCGAGAGACCAACAATAACCCGTGCGGGTCTTATTGTTTCTCCCTCTTTAATCCAAATCCTTCCAAAGTTCGGTCGTTCTGCGTCTTTTTTCAATCCTCCGGGATTACGACCGGGCATAAGTCCGTCAGGTCTTTTTCCTGAATGGGGCCTTAATGAATCGGGTATCTTTTTCATCATTTTCTCGATATAATCCTGAGGAGGATTGAATTTCAATGCATTGGCAGGAACTTTTAGGATATCTTTTGCCTCTTGTATCATCACCGTGATATTGGCTGTCATTCCCGGCAGAAGTTTCAGATCGGGATTCGGTACATCTACAATTACCGTATAGTTGACAACATTCTGGGTCACGACCGGTTGAAGTCTAACCTGTTTGACTGTTCCGTTAAAAGTCCGTTCATCGTAAGCATCAACAGTAAATAAAACAGACTGCCCAACCAATATCTTTCCAATATCTGCCTCATCGATGCTGGCCTGTACTTGCATTTTAGTAAGGTCGTTTGCTATGGTAAATAGCGTGGGTGTATTAAAGCTTGATGCGACTGTCTGTCCGACATCCACAGCCCGGGAAACGACAACCCCCGAAATCGGAGCTATAATGGTTGCATAATGAAGATTGATCCTGGCCCGGTTCAAAGCCGCCAAGGCAGAACTCTCATTGGTCACTGCGGTTTCATAGGTAGTCAGGGAAAGATCATAATCGGCCTGAGCCATTACTTTTTGATCAAATAATTGTTTGGTTCGGTCATATTCTCTTTTTGCTTGATTTACCTGGATTTGAGCGCGTTTAAGTGAGGCACGGGCATCATCGACTGCCTGAGCCAGATACGTAGTATCCAAAACGGCGATCACCTGCCCTTCCCGTACAACAGAATTAAAATCCACGTATATCTTATTTATAATTCCCGAAACCTGTGTTCCGACCTGAACTGTTGTGACAGCACCCAGGGTACCACTGGCTTTGACGGACACCTGGATATCCCCTTTCTCAACTTTAGCGGTTTTCCAGACAACGGTTTCCGATTCATTATTGCGAAAAATAATCCATGCTGCAACTGCAAGTATTACAATGACAACAATTAATATAATCCAATATGCTTTTTTCATCGTTTATAAATTTTAATGTACTTTTTCCTTAGTTAAAACTGGATGGCTTTACCCTGATAAAAATCCAGGATCTTTGATTTGAAAATATAATCATACTTTGCCTGAATCAGGTTCGAAAGAGCTTGAGTATAGTTGTTTTTTTGAATTAAAAAATCTGTGGCGCTCATTACTCCGACATTGAATTTTTTTTCGGCATTTGTATAAACAGAATTAACGGCTTCCAACTGCTCTTTGGTCGCTTCGTATTTTTTTGTTGCCCCTTTTAAATCAACATAGGTTTGTTCAATAGCGGTTCGAAGTTGTGTTTGCGTGAGCTGTTCGGTTAACTTGGCGCTCCTGGCAGTGATTTTAGCCCGGTCTATTTTGCTTTTCACAGAACGGTTTGAATAGATGGGAATGGAAAGTCCCAGGGTGAATGATTGTCCGATATTATCCCAAATTTGTTCAAAAAACGGATACGCTTCGGGATTCACATTACTCCCCTTGGTCCGGCTTGAAGCAAAATTGGTTCCCATATTGGCATTCAGGTTCAAACTCGGCCACCGAGCTCCATTAGAGATCTTGATACCCATCTGAGCACTGTTACTCTGAATAGCTGCACTCGCGATCTCCGGTCTGAATTGCAAGGCATTTTTGTAAATCTCTTCGTTGTTCAGAATCAAAGCATTGACGGGTTCTGTCATTTCCGGGACAACAATATCAAAGTTGTCGGTAATCGGAATATACATTAGCTGCATTAAAGTCACCTTCGCCATGTTGAGCTGGTTTTCAGCGGTAATGATGGCAAGATTATCGGTTGCCAATTGGGACTTTATTTGAAGGAGATCGCTTTCAGCCGATTTACCTGCATCAAACATTTTTTTTGTCCGGTCAACCTGGGCAGCGGTTGCAGAAGCCTGACTCCTGGCGGTCGCCAGAACCTCTTTGGCAAACAACACTTGCAGATACCCGGAGGTTATACTGAGTATGACATCATTTTTGGCTTTTTCAATATCAAGCTGGCCTGACTTCACATTTAAAAGATTTTGGCGAATGGTGTTGGCATTCTGTAAACCATTAAAAAGATTCCAAGAACCATTGATCCCAAACCTTGTGGAATGATAAACTTGGGTCACATATTGATTCGTTGTGGGATTGATGGTCGTTCCAAGGTTTAGCCCCTCGCTTGCACTTGCATTAAAACTTGGTATCTTGTTCGCTTTTACCTGTTCCAGGTTGACTTTATTTGTTTCATTGATCAATTGAACCTGATTGATGTTGATGTTCCTTTGTAAAGCAGTATCAATGCATTGCTGGAAGGTCCACGAACTTGATTGTGCCAATAAAATTCCATGGTACAATAAAACAGGAATTAAAATAAGCAGTCTTTTTATTATTCTCATTTTATTCTATGATTTTATCAATATTGATTATCTTAAATAATTGTTCTCGGTAATGTTCACTGATTGGGATTTCTTTCCCGTTTATGCTCAGTATATTTTTCTGAATGAAATCGATTTTATCAAGAGAAATGATATAACTTCGATGAACTCTCAAAAAATCTGTTGATGGAAGTTTTTCTTCCATCGATTTCATGCTCATCTGGGTCAAGACAGGTTTACTTCCGGAATAAATTTTTATATAATCTCCTAATCCTTCAATGTATTCAATTTCTTTAAGGATAATCTTAACCAGCTTATAATCAGCTCGGACAAAAAGAAAATTTGAAGAAGCAAGCGCTTCTCTTTGATTTTCCGATTTTAGAAATTTTTCTTTCGTATCAAGATATTCGCGTGCTTTATTAACGGATTTTAGAAATCGTTCAAAGGTATATGGCTTTAGCAAGTAATCTATCACATCCAGGTCATATCCTTCAATAGCATAATTTGAGTAGGCAGTGGTAAAAATAACGATTGGCTTTTTGGGTAAACTTTTTAATAGTTGGATTCCACTAATATCCGGCATCTGAATATCTAAAAACAAAATATCTATATGCTGTTGCTGTAAAATTTCCACTGCATCTAAAGGACGCTGACATTTTTTTACCAATTCCAGAAATGGAATTTTCCGGATATTATCCTCGATCAGGTCAAGGGCAAGTATTTCATCATCAACTGTCAGACAACGTATCATGATAGTATTTGAATTTTCAGTTCGACAATATACTTTTCGCCATTATTTTTTATTGATATCTTATGCTTTCCGGGGTAAAGTAACTCCAGCCTCCGAACCACATTTTTCAAACCAATCCCCGGCTCCTGGGGAATTGTTTCCTTGATGGCTTTGATAATTTTATTTTCAATTCTGAAAAAAAGATTACTTACGTCGACTTTTAGATAAATATGTATTTCGGAATTTTCGAGATAACTCACACCATGTTTAAAGGCATTTTCGACAAATGGAATTAGCAGTAACGGTTCCAGCATGATTGAATTAGTCCTGCCTTCTATGATAAATTCAATGTTAATCTGATTCGAGATCCTCAGCCGTTGCAGTTCAATATAACTTTGCAAATATTCAATTTCTTTCTCAAGATCAACTTTTTCATTGTTCGAATCCTGAAGCATATACCGCATAATCTGGGAAAGTCTAATAATCGCATTTTCCGTATCATCCGACTTCTTCCTGGCCAGCGAACAAATACTATTTAATATATTAAAAAGAAAATGTGGATTGATCTGCGACTTCAGAAAGGCTAGCTCGGAGGAAAGTTTTTCTGCTTCCATCTCCTTTTTTTGCCGTTGGTTTATGAACCATTCACTTGTGATTTTGATACTCGAACTAACCGTTAATGCTACAAGCGACGGAGTAAGTGGCATAAAGAAAAAACGACTGAAAAAATGATGATGAGGAGTTCGGTGTTTAATTATTATTTCCAGAAAATAAAAATAGGTTTGCGACAACAAAAGAATGGCCGCTAATCCGGCCACGAGAAAGAGTATATACAAGAAGATTTTTTTTTGAAAAAGAAGTTTTGGAATTAAATAAAAGTAGTTGAAGTAAAAATAACCAATAAGCAAAATAATAAGAAACCAGCCCATCTGAATAAATCTTATTTTTCCCTCTACAGATTCAATAAATACAAGCGGTAATAACATAAATGCAAGCCAGATGATAACGTGAATTCCAATAGTGAAGGATTTGGAATTAAACCCGAGATGTTTTTGCATTTAAAAGTGATTTAATTACAAAAGTATTCAATAGTTAAATTTCCGGATGATAAAATAGACAGAAGAGGTGTTTTTGCCGTTTAATAAGATTAATCCACCGATTTGAAAATATTCCCATTTATATCAGATTTAAAAAAGCCAGTTTAAAAGTGGGGTGCCTATTAGAATAGAAAAATAAAATTCTTTTGCTAACTGTTTCCAACCCGGTATTCCATCAGGGATTAATTGTATATTTGTTTGCTATGTTACATCAGAAACTACAACAACGGTTAATCCAAAAACTATCGCCGCAACAGGTTTTGGTAATGCGGTTATTACAGGAACCCGTCCTTTCTCTCGAACAACGAATAAAACAGGAAATCGAAGAAAATCCAGCTCTTGAAGAAGTAGATCAGGAAAAACCTGATCAGGAGAACCTTATGGAAGAATCTACGCTGGATTCCATTGATTCTGATGAAGATGAATTCCGTGAAGAACAGGAAAAGATTGACGCGGCAGAAGATGAGTTTACTTTTGAAGATTACTTCGACGAAGATGAAGTTCCCGGCTATAGACTTACAATAGAAAATAGAAGACCAAATGAAGAAAACAGGGAATTTCCCGTTGTTTCCGGGGTCAGTTTTCATGATTTTCTTTTAGGACAGATCGGAATGCATAAATTCTCAGATAAGCAATATATAATTGCGATCACTATTATCGGAAACCTTGACGATTCCGGTTATCTTCGCCGTGAAATTCCATCCCTTGTGGATGATCTTGCTTTTAATCAGAATATTGAAGCATCACAGAATGAGATCCTTGAAGTATTAAAAATCATCCAGACGTTTGATCCGCTTGGAATCGCTGCCCGGAATCTTCAGGAATGTCTGCTGATTCAACTTCAACATAAAACCGACAGGTCTTATACGACTGAGCTTGCGGAAATTATCATTAAATATTATTTTGAGGAGTTTAGTAAAAAACATTATGAAAAAATCCTTCAGAAAGGAACCATATCCGAAGATGAACTTAAGGAAGCAATAGAGGAAATCCAAAAATTAAACCCCAAACCTGGTACCACAATTTCTGAAGTTACCCGTGATAATCAATACATTATTCCTGACTTCATGATAACAAATACGGATGGCGTCCTGGAACTTTCATTGAATTCTCGTAACACACCGGAGTTAAACCTTAACCGGAATTATATCAATATGCTTAAAGAATATAGCAGAGTGAAACGGAAAGTTAGTTCCTCCGAAAAAGCTGCGCTCACATTTATCAAGCAAAAATTGGATGCAGCAAGAGGTTTTATAGAAGGGATTAAACAACGACAGGAAACTTTATATGTCACGATGAACGCGATCATGAACTATCAGGAAGAGTATTTTCTGACCGGAGATGAAACAAAACTTCGTCCCATGATCCTGAAAGACATTGCAAATGTCGTGGGAATGGATATTTCGACAATTTCCCGGGTAGCTAACAGTAAATATGTCCAAACACCTTTCGGTACTTTCCTCCTGAAAAGCTTTTTCTCAGAATCAATCCAGAATACAAAAGGAGAAGAAATTTCGACAAGAGAAATAAAAAAAATCCTGTCGGATACCATTAAGGGAGAAAATAAAAACTCACCCCTGACCGATGATGAATTAATGAATGTTTTAAAAGAAAAAGGGTACAATATTGCACGCCGTACCATCGCCAAGTATCGAAAACATTTAAATATACCCGTATCCCGTCTCCGAAAGGAACTATAGTCCCTTCAGCTTTGCAAATCATGCAGGAAAAAATCGCTAAAACAGTTTCATACCTTTTTCATCCTTTATTATTTCCCTTCTTCACCCTTATCACCCTTATAATCCAAAAACCATACCTTTATTTTGATGTCCCCCTTTATTATACCCTGTTACTATTGGGAATTGTTTTACTGACAACCGTTTTATTTCCAATATTAATCATTTACTTCCTCCTCCGTAAACAGGTTATCTCTTCCTTTTTCTTAAGGACCAAAGAAGAACGTATTTATCCCATTCTTTGTGTGGCTGTATTTTACTATTTGACCTATTATCTCCTTAAAGGAGTCCTGATCTCCGGCTTCTTTAGTTATTATCTGCTGGGAGCAACCTTGTTGGCCATCTTTGCGTTACTGACAAACTTTTATTATAAAATTAGCCTGCATTTGATAAGTATTGGCTCTTTTACGGGATTCTATATAGGAATCGCGATAAGTTCGGGTAATTATTTTTTTCCATATATTTTCCTTGGAATCTTATTCTCCGGTTTGCTCGGATTTGCCCGACTAAAATCACAATCCCATACCCCAAATGAAATTTATTTTGGGTTCCTGATGGGATTGTTTACTATGTTATTCCTGATTTTCCTGTTCTGATCAGAATGGCATTAGGAGAAATCCAACAGAAATAGGGGTGATTTCAGGTCCTTTATTCTTAGTGAAAATATTTGACATCGAATAGTACGCGGTGAGATGAAACCATTTATACCCTATCCGTAATGTAGGACCATAACTGAATTTCTCAAGGTATTGGATGTTGCGAAAATTAACTCTTAGTTTGTCGGAGGTGTTCAATAGATAATCATCCCCAACCCATTTGGTATGTGCCGGAAACATATAACCCACTTTAAATCCAATGCCGACAGCAAATTTATATTTGGTCTTGAAGCGAAATTCTATAGGAATTTCAACGTAAGGAAAAACAATTTTACTTCGTTGATAACTAAGAGAATCCGGTATTTTAACTAACTGAATAGAATCGTTATACCCCTTAACCTGGAAGTTGCCGTAAAGGTTATGCACCGTTAATCCCAATCCGATGGAGAAGCCAAAATTACTTTTTCCAAACGGTATATTGTAGGTGGCAAATACATTTACTCCCTGGTTGATAGTTCGGAATTCGATTCCGGAAGGGACATTTTGCCATATGTCGGTGAACATTCCGGCAGCAATGCTTACACGCTTTTTATTAGCCTCATTCAGTACCTGAGCATCTCCTCTGACATGAATGAGTTGGAGGAAGCATAAAAAAAATACAAATGGTGCGTAAAAAAGAGGATTCCTATATTTCATCTGATAATAATTTGATTTTAATAGCCAGATTGAATATCCATTATTACTATCTATGGTTTGAGTGGATATTTTATGTAAAATCATTTATTCCTTACAAATATAACGATTTTTCTGCCCGGGGATTGTTTATTCCCACAATTTTACCGGGTAAATTCCTTCTTTAATTAATTTGTGGATATTCTTTACGACGATTTCACGATCCTCTTTATAAGTCATCCCAAACCATTTTTCGTGACAATTTAATACTTTAACGGTGACTTTACCGTCTGTTATTAATTCGTTGACGACACTGGGAATAAAGAATTCTGCTTTGAGATTTTCAATGTTTTTCTGTAGAAAATCATCGAAAGTTGTTTTCAAATACTCAAAGAATGATGGGGTAAATCCCCAGAAGTTCATGGAAACGACGGACTCCCCAGGAATAGTGACAAATTGGTTTTTTTCATTTTTATAAGCAATTCCCGATTCAAGACGTTCAATATGAATTCTTTCAACAACATCCACCAAATAGGAATTGGCGTCAGAATGGCAAATACCCCGTGAAACATACCCATGATCCGAAACCGTGTTTTCAAGAGTATATCCGATCATACAATAGTCATTGCGTCTGGCATTTGTCCATTGTTGAAAATACTTTACCAGGGTTTGATAGGCTCCCAGACCATAAAAATCATCCGAATTTATGACTGCAAAAGGGCCCTCAATCTTTCCAGCAGCCATCAGAAGTGCATGACCGGTACCCCAGGGTTTCTGGCGGTCATCAGGTACCTGAATACCATCCGGAACCATCCAGAGCTCCTGGAAAACATAATCAATTTCGACCTGATCCTGCAACTTTTCAACAAATATCTCTTTAAAATCCTGCTCAATACTTTCCTTAATAATAAAAAGGACCTTCCCAAATCCGGCCCGAATAGCATCATAAATTGAATAATCTACGATCGTCTCACCTTGAGGGCCGATTTTATCAAGCTGTTTAATGCCTCCATATCTACTGCCTATTCCGGCAGCAAGAATTACCAGGGTGGGTTTCATTTGATAATAATTTTAATTTCAATGGTCAAATGGAATATCCATTAATATCATTCACGGTTTGTATAAATGGTGTATATAAATACTTCATCAGTTCTCTTCTATTAGAATTATTTCCATGATCGGATTTTATGACCATGAATAGCATAATAAAAAATAAATAAATAACAGGGAATGGCAATCCAATATGCCTGTTGCATTGACCAAACATCGGAAAAGAAACCCCAAATCAAAGGAAGTATGGCTCCTCCTGCTATTCCCATAATCAACAAGGCAGAACCGGTTTTAATAAATTTTCCAAGATCATGAATAGCTAATGGCCAAATTGCAGGCCAAACCAATGCATTAGCCAATCCAAGCATCCCAACGAACAAAATTGTAAAAGGAAGGATCAGATCTACTTTTTTTAATGTCATTAAATCAATAAATGCAAAATGGAATTGGGCATCGGTTGGCACAAGTGTGATCAACACCGTGAAAAGAAGACCAAGAATCCCACACCAGGCAAGCGCTGTTTTCTGTGAGATGACTCTTGGAATCAACAAAATACCAAGAAGATATCCCAACACCATTGCAATCAGTACAAGTGAAGTAAAATTCTTGGCCGATTCCAGGGGAACTCCTATCGAAAGACCATAACGGATAATCGTATCTCCGGCAATTACTTCAACCCCCACATAGAAAAAAAGAGTTATAACACCAAGGATGAGCTGAGGGAATTGAAATATGGATGATTTTGAAGAAATTTTATCGATTTCAACACCTGCATCCGGTTCCATTTCAATCTCGGGTAAAGGCGCTTTCCGGATAAATAAACCCAGAATAAATAAAACTCCGGTCATGACCGCATAGGGGCCAATGACACGCATGGCAAGATCATCCAGGGCCGCTACCCGGTCTGCCCGGGTTAGCGTTTCCAGGCTTTTAAGAAATGTATCCCCGTCCTGGAGGATAAAATAAGCCAGGATAAGGGGAGCTATTGCTCCTGCCAGTTTATTGCAGATACCCATGACACTGATCCGGCGAGCGGCGCTTTCCCGCGGACCAATGATGGTAATGTATGGATTGGAAGCCGTCTGTAAGATCGCAAGTCCGGTCCCTAAGATAAAAAGACCAAACAGGAAAATGCTGTATGTGCGAAGAAGAGCGGCTGGAATGAATAAAAGGGTACCTAAAGCCATCACCCAGAGTCCAACCATCATTCCGGTTTTAAATCCGGTTTTTTTCAATATCCACGAAGAGGGTAAGGCCATAATTGTATATGAAATATAAAAAGCAAAAGCCACGAATAAAGCTTGAAAATTTGATAATTCGCAAGCTGTTTTCAGATACGGGATCAGAATACCATTTAGCCATGTAACAAAACCGAAAATGAAAAAAAATACACCAATGATGAAAATTGATAGAAAATTATTCGCTTTTTTTGGAATGGAGATAAGGGGATTGGACTGAGTCATAAAAAAGAAAAAAGAACTACTTGTTTTATTCCTGGCAAAAATAAAGGAATTTTACAATTTTTTATTCCCCTATCCATTATTTATAATACATTTGTATTGAATACATTTGAGTCTGATAAATCGCATTTTCAAGAGAGAGATTCTCTTATCGAGGCAGTAGCAATTAAATAATCATCAACATTCTGGATCATTTTATTTATGGAAAAGGTAGTCGAAAAGTTTAATATTCTGATTGTCGATGACCGAAAAGAAAATCTGATTGCTCTGGAAAGTATAATTCTTAGCCCGGAGCTAAATATCATTAAAGCACTCTCTGGGAATGAAGCCCTCGGCTTGATGTTGGAACATGAAATTTCTTTGGTCCTGTTAGATGTCAATATGCCCGGCATGGATGGTTTTGAGACGGCCGAATTGATGCGGGGAAGCGAACGCACAAAAAGCATTCCGATAATCTTTATCACTGCTACCTTCCGGCAACCCAAACAAATATTCAGAGGTTACGAAACAGGAGCTGTAGATTATTTATACAAACCTTTAGATCGTAAAATTTTACAAAATAAAATAAACGCATATATTGATTTCTTCAAGCAAAAGCATGCTTTACAGGTTACTACCAATCAATTGCAGCAAACCATTGAGGAACTTAACCAAGCAAAACATGTGGCGGAAGAAGCGACACTTGCAAAAAGTTCGTTCCTGGCAAATATGAGTCATGAAATACGGACGCCACTGAATGGAATTATCGGTATGACTGATCTGATTCTTATGGATTCAGATCTTCCGGAAAGCTATTATGAAAATTTGTCTGATATAAAACAGAGTAGCGAGTCACTCCTGGAAATTATTAATGAAATTCTTGATATTTCAAAGATCGAAGCAGATAAACTTGAACTTGAAAATATTGAATTCAGCCTTCGAGATATGCTGGAAAAAGTAGTTCGCCTGCTTTCCGTTAAAACATTTCAGAAAAATCTTGAATTTCTTTTTTTGCACCCTGCCGATATTTCTGATTGTGTCATCGGAGATCCTATCCGGATTCGCCAGGTGCTGATAAACTTAATTGGAAATGCCATTAAATTCACGGATGAAGGAAGTGTGTCCCTTTCTCTTTCCGTTAAACCGCTGAATGCAACGAATATCGTCATCGAGTTTGTGGTAAAAGATACCGGCGTTGGAATTTCGAAAAATAAAATGAACCTTTTATTTGAACCTTATTATCAGGCCGATTCCGCCACCACCCGCACTTATGGAGGAACCGGACTTGGATTGACCATCTCAAAAAGACTGGTTGAGCTTATGAAAGGACAAATTGGTGTGGAGAGTACGGTTGGAAAAGGAAGCCGGTTTTTCTTTTCTATCCCCATGAAAGTCGGCAAACCATCCCAAGAATGCTGGCAACTGAAATTACCCGAAAAACCTGACACGATTAATATCCTTATTATTGATCCGTATCCTGCACATAATCGTCAGATGTTGAACTTTTTTAGTGCCTGGAATATTCCGGCAGATGTCGTTGTTTCTGTTGACCATGCCATTAAAATGATCAAAAAACCCGACGCAAAAAAATATAATCTTTTCTTTATTGATCAATGCATTCAAACGATTGGCGGGGAATACGCGCATCTAAAGATCAACAAAATATTATCTTCCAATAGCCCAGCGGAATATGTGATAATGACCGCAAACAGATCGAGACATGTAATCAAAAAAATTCAATCGTCGGGCATTCACTGGTACCTTTTTAAGCCGGTTATCCAAAAAGAGTTGCGAAATCTCATCCAAAGAATATTATCATCCAGAAGCGAGATTTCCCGTACCGGTCAATATGAAATCAAACCACTAATTGATGAAAAAGCATCCAGGAAACTTAGTATCCTCTTAGCAGAGGACCAGGTTATCAACCAAAAAATAATCGTTCAGTTACTTGGGAAGAAGGGATGGAAGGTGATAACCGCAAAGAACGGAGTGGAAGCCGTTCAAAAAGCTCATGAAACCCGGTATGATATAATCCTGATGGATATGATGATGCCTGAAATGGACGGATTTGATGCAACCAGGGAAATTCGCAAAGATGCTCAGGGCAAAAATCTCAAAACACCTATTATTGCACTGACTGCTAATGCCATGAAAGGCGATCGGGAAAAATGCCTTGGGGTCGGGATGGACGATTATATCTCGAAGCCTATTCATCTTGAAGATGTTTACCAAATCATCGAAAAACATTGTTCAAAATAATCTTAAGAGCGGTTATGACCAAACAAACATGGACCAACATTAAAAGATCAATTGCCGAGTTTGATTACCGTACCCTTAAAAAAATGGGTATCGGTAAAACCCTTTTACTCTGGTTTTTATTGATCTCCCTGGCTCCGCTTGCAACGCTTAGCTTTTTTAATTTCCTTTATTATTATGGCGGATTAAACATCCTGGCAAAAAAATCACTATTTGCAACTTCTCAACTCCGGGTTAACAATTTGAACTCCTATTTTCAAGAATTAACCGATTACCTGCATAAGATGGCTGGGAATAAGTTGACATTACCAGTCTTCGAAAAAATGTCTTCTGATTTTTCCGGGGAATATAAATTGAAATTGAATTATTTTTCATCAAAAAACTTTAATGTTTTTAATAAAGAACTTAAAATATCGATTAACCAAACCTGGATTCCTGATGGGGTTATTAATATGTATTTTGTGAGTACATCCGGTGAAATTCTGTTTGAATTAAATAACGGAATAAATCTTGGTTCGAATCTTTTCCAACAACCTTTTTCTTCAACAAAATTCAGTAAAACCTGTCATAAGATTTTAAATACCGGGGAAACTGCTTTTTCAGACCTCGAGTACTTCACTTTCCCGAATGATGAACCCACCGGATTTCTGGGACAACTCCTGCTTGACTCCAAAGGAGAAAAAATTGGGATTTTAGTTCTTCAGATTTCCATGGAACAAATCGACAAAATCGTCCAATATGGTATCGGTTTCGGCAATACAGGTAAAGTATATCTCGTCGGATTGGATTTGAAACTTCGCTCATCAAGTAAAATGAATGATCATTCGAGAGTTTTGAAAGAATCGGAAGAAAATGAAAAAACAAGAACCTGGCAAAATGTCATTGCAAATAATACTACGTTATCCCCCGATGGTAAACCAATCATTGAGGAAGCAAGTAGCTATAATAATTCGAAAGATATATTGGTGGTGGGGTTATACCGAAATATTCTCTCTATAGAAAAATTAGGCGTAAACTGGGCGCTCATCGAAGAAATTGAACAACAGGAAGTGCATACGGTAGCGCGGGAATTGACATCTTTTGCAAAAACTTCTCTCATTCTTACCGCAATCATTGTTCTCCTGATTTCCACTCTTGTTACCCGTAAATTTGTTCGCCCCATTAAAAAGATTTCTGAATGGGCAAAACAAGTTGCCCAGGGTGAATTAATCAGCAGGGATATTAAAGTTGACGATAACGAAGTGGGAGAGATGAAAGATACTTTTAACAGGCTCGTTAAGTTTTTGCAATCCTTCGCCGAGGTAAGTCAATCAGTTGCATTGGGCGATTATAGCAAATCCGTCACAGTTCGAAGTGAAAAGGATACTCTTGCAATTTCAACGAACCTGATGGTTGAAAGTTTTAAAAATGTTGTAAAACAGGCAAAATCGATTGCAAGTGGCGATTATTCAACGAATATCATGCCCAGAAGTGATAAGGATACACTGGGAGTAGCCTTATATGAGATGACAAAGCGGTTACGCGAAGCATCCATCGAAATTAGCAACCAGGATTGGTTAAAAACCGGAATAAATGAACTTTCTATAAAAATAAGCGGCGAGAAAAGCATTAAGGATTTATCAGAAGAAGTTATAACTTTTCTTGCTCATTATCTGGATTCACAAATTGGGATGATCTATGTGATCACAGATGGTGAAAATTTGCGTCTTGCGGCTGCCTTTGCCTACAGTGGAAAGGGACAAATGCCGGATGATATTGCCATTGGTGAAGGTCTTATTGGTCAGGTTGCCAAAGAACGAAAAAAACTCACCTTCTTTTCATCTGACCATTCCCTTCCCTGGGTTGATATTGGTCCCGATAAGGTCAAACCCCGGCACTTTATTGTTTCGCCTATTATTTATGAAGGACAACTATTGGGAGTTCTTGAACTCGGTTCATTCCAGGCTATTAATGATCTCAAACAAAATTTTCTTGACGTTTCACTGGAAACTATTTCCATTGCAATAACGACCGCCCGTTCCCGGGAAAGAGTCCAGGAACTACTTATAAAAACTCAGGATCAGGCCAGAGAACTTGCCATGCAAAAAGAAGAACTCGGTCAGATCAACCAGGAACTTGGAGAACAAACCAAGGCATTGAAACTCTCCGAAGAAAATCTTCAACACCAGCAGGAAGAACTTAGAGTTATTAATGAAGAATTGGAAGAACGCACTAAAGCCCTTGAACTTCAGCGTGACGACATTCGCAGAAAAAATGAAGCATTGGAACAAGCTCAACTCGAGATCCGTCAGAAAGCAGAAGAGTTGGAAACTGCCAGCCGTTACAAGTCTGAATTTCTTGCGACAATGTCGCACGAACTTCGAACGCCATTGAACAGTATATTAGTTCTTTCAGAATTACTTGCTTCGAATAAAACAAAAAATATGACCTCCGAAGAGATCGATTTCGCGAATGTCATTCATGGCTCCGGAAAAGATCTTCTTGATCTTATCAATGATATCCTTGATTTGTCAAAAGTGGAAGCAGGGAAACTGGAAATTGAAATTGAAGAAATGTATCTTCAGGAGATTGAAAACTATATCATCCGGACATTCACTCCCCTGACAAATAACAAAGGTATCTCGCTTACCACAAAACTGGAAAAAGATCTTCCTGATTTAATTGAAACGGATTCCCAGAGACTTTTTCAGATTATTAAAAACCTGATGTCGAATGCTATTAAATTTACGGAACATGGTGGTGTCTCGATGAGGATCTTCCGCCCCGATAAAACAGTTCATTTCGATCAACCCGGATTAACTATTGGAAATACGATTGGAATAGAAGTATCCGACACGGGAATTGGCATTCCCAAAGAAAAGTTAAAACTCATTTTTGATGCCTTTCAGCAGGCAGACGGGACCATCAGCCGGAAATTTGGAGGAACTGGTCTTGGATTAACCATCTCGCGTAGTTTTTCCTGGATGTTAGGTGGCGAGATTCGTGTTGAAAGCAAAATCGAAGAAGGGTCAACCTTTATTCTGTACCTTCCGGTTAAATTTCAGAAACCTGTCAGCTCAACGGAAAAACCAGAAGAGATATTGACTCCGATCATGGATAAAGAGGATCCAAATCGGGATAAAAAAGAACATTCCAATAACGCTTCCTCCACGGCAAGCAGAACACAGGGAATAGGGGAATCAGAATCCATCCCCGGTTTTTTGGCAGATACTGTTTATGAAAATAAAAAAATCCTCATCGTTGATGATGATATGCGTAATGTTTATGTCCTTTCCAAAATTCTTGAAGAAAGAAAAGTAAATATTCTTATCGGTAGAAATGGACGGGAAGGTATTGAAAAAGTCAAACAAAATCCGGATATCAATCTGGTACTTATGGATATCATGATGCCGGAGATCGATGGTTATACCGCGATCCGTGAAATAAGGGCAGATAAACGGTTCTCTCAATTACCGATTATTGCACTAACAGCCAAGGCAATGAAAGGCGACCGGGAAAAATGTATCGAAGCCGGGGCCAATGACTATCTTTCAAAACCCGTAAACACTGAGAAATTACTTAACCTTCTCAGGGTCTGGTTGCAAAAATGAATGGTAAGATTTGAAATTAAAAGCTTTTCTTGTGTTTGATCATTTTCCCTTCAACAATAAAGACGACTGATTCTGCAATATTCGTTGAATGTCCGGCTATACGATCAATCTGAGTAAGGACAATCATCAGATTCGTGGCAACAATGATCACATCTGTCTTGTGCATCATTTCATCCAGAATACGCACAGATACTGCCTGAGTTCGTTCTTCAATAGCATTGGCGGAATCAAAAATATCTTTCACAAAGGCTGTATTCCGGGAGTTAAGAATATTGATGACATCTTGTACCAGGAGATCCGTGTGCTTTATCAAATCATCAATATGAAGTTCGGTTAATATCTCGAGGTAATCATTAATTCCTTCAATTTTTCCGGCGATATTCACGGCCAGATCTCCAACCCGCTCCAGATCATTATTGATCTTCAAGGCTGCCATGATCAAGCGAAGATCGGTTGCAACAGGCTGTGTCAATGCAAAAATTCTCTGACAAAGTTTATCAATTTTTACATCCAGGCGGTCTACCTCTTTATCATTTTCTATAATTTGCCGAGCCAGTTCCACATCGCCTTTCAATAACGCATCCAGGGAATTATGTACCTGTTCTGCGACTAAATTTCCCATTTTTAGGATTCGATTATTTAATTTATCCAATTCCTGTTCGAAATGTCTTTCCATAACGGTATATTTTGAAGTGGGATCCATTGTAAAAATACATATTAACCAAATCGTCCGGTAATATAATCTTCCGTTTGCTTTTTGTCGGGAGTTGTAAAAATCTTTTTCGTTTTCCCGAATTCGATAAGTTCCCCAAGGTAAAAAAATGCAGTCAGATCACTTACCCGTGCAGCCTGCTGCATGTTGTGGGTCACGATGACAATGGTATAGTTTTTTTTCAATTCAAAAATCAACTCTTCTATCTTAGCCGTGGAAATTGGATCCAGTGCGCTTGCCGGCTCATCCATTAAGATAATTTCTGGATTTACTGCCAATGCCCTGGCAATGCACATCCGCTGTTGCTGGCCGCCTGAAAGTCCCATGGCTGAATCGTGAAGGCGATCCTTAACCTCTTCCCAGATAAACGCTTTTTTTAACGACATTTCTACAATCTCATCCAACTTTTTTCTATCCCGTATTCCATTTATCTTAGGGCCATAAGCAACATTTTCATAAATAGACTTGGTAAAGGGGTTGGACTTCTGAAATACCATTCCTACTTTTTTCCGTAAGTTGACCACATCAACCTGTTTATCGTATATGTTCAGGGAATCCACCAAGACTTCTCCCGAGATCGTCACATTTGCAATCAGATCGTTCATTCGGTTCAGGGAACGCAGAAAGGTGGATTTTCCGCATCCGGAGGGGCCAATAAATGCTGTAACCTCCTTTTCAGGAATATCCATGGTGATGGAATTTAATGCCATCTTTTCGCCATAAAAAAGGGTCAAATTCCTTATTTTGATTTTCGGTTCTTTCATTTTTCAAATTTCTTCAATGATCATTTTCCCTTTTTCGAATTCTCGAGCGGATAATGACGGCAGATAAATTTAATGTAAAGGTCAGCATTAACAGCACCAGGGTGGTAGCAAACTGGATCGGTAATGTTTGATCGACATTAGCCGATTGGGTTGACATAATGTAAATATGATACCCGAGGTTCATGAATTGATCGCTGAGTGATGTTGGCAGGGTGGCGAGGTAATAGGCTGCTCCTGTGAAAAGTATGGGTGCGACCTCCCCGGCTCCCCGGCTGACTGCAAGTATTGTTCCGGTCATAATCCCCGACCGCGATCCGGGAAGTACAATTCGCCGGATGGTTTCCCATTTCGTTGCGCCTAAAGCTAAACTTGCTTCACGCATTTCCCTGGGAACTGCACGTATTGCCTCTTCTACCGATACGATGACTACCGGTAACGTTAAAAGCGCCATGGTCAGGCTGGCCCATAAGATGTTGGGTTGCCCCCATTTCAGTTGACCCCCGAGAAAAACAGAATCCATTTGTCCCCCTACAAATTTTATAAAAAATCCTAACCCGAATAAGCCGAAGATGATGGAGGGTACCGTTGCCAGGGTCCTTACGGCAAAACGAATGGTTTGGGCGAGTATTGATTTTTCACTGGCATATTCTGTCAGGTAAATGGCTGTAATTGCCCCAAAGGGGACCGCGGCTACCGACATGATCAGTACCAGCAAAGCGGTTCCATAAATGGCAGGAAAAATACCCCCTTTCATCATTCCGTCTTCCGGAAAGGAAGTGAGAAACTCCCATGAAAAAGTATCTTTCCCGCCAATAATGATGTCGACCAGAAGAAGAAGGATGACTGCGATAATCAGGAAAGCCGAAAAGGCAGTTATTCCGACGAACAGAATGCCCGTTATTTTATTCTTTACTTTCATGACTATTTCCCCTGAAACTTTTTCACCAATTTTCCTTTTACATAAAATTCCGCCAATGCATTCAGACAAAAAGTAAAAACGAAAAGGAGGGAACCGATGAGAAACAAAACACTGTAGTGCGTATCGCCAAATACAACTTCTGCCATTTCAGCCCCAATGGTAGCTGCCAGAGTACGAACCGATTCGAACGGATTTGCAGAAATCATTGCTGCATTCCCGGTGGCCATGAGCGCGATCATAGTCTCCCCGAACACACGGCCGATCCCAAGAAGGACGGCTGCAAAGATACCCGGGGTCGCGGCAGGAAGGGTCACGAACAAGGCAGTCTGCCACCGGGATGCCCCCAGGGCCAGGCTCGCTTCCGTATAGGAATGCGGAACGGTGGTCAGAGCGTCCTCTGTAATGGTAAAAATGATCGGGATGGCTGCCAGGGCCATGGCAACCCCACCGACGAAGGCATTCAGGCGAGTATCGTACCCAAAGATGTTCTGGAATAAAGAAGCCATCACCATCAAAGCAAAAAACCCAATTACAACCGACGGAAAACCAGCGAGCAATTCGATCGCCGGTTTAATGATCTCTCTCATCCAGTAAGGTGCAAAAGACGCCGAAAAGAGGGCGGCAAGTATGGCGATCGGCGCAGCAAATAAAATAGCGAGCAGGGTAATTTTTAAAGTACCCACCAGCAAGGGAACCAAACCGTACCTGGGCCGGTCCGACACCGGCATCCATTCTTTTCCTATCAGACTTTTTATTGTTGCTTCATCAGCTCCGTGTACAATCGTATCTTCAACGGCTGCCTGGTTTTCGATCATCATCGTATCCTTCGTGACGACCCCGTATTGCTCTTGCCCCGAAGCATTTGTCACCCCTTGAGTCTCGTCTCTACCGTATTGTTCCTGCTTCTGAAGCATTTCAACATTTTTCGTTTCATGCTTAGGGTTGAAGATTGGTAAGGTTTCCCGAAAGACAAAGAAGAAGATCAGGACAATAATGGTGATGGAAAGAAATGCCACTCCTGTTATGATCTTTTCTGAAAGGAATTCCGATAACCGGAATTTCTTCTTCAAAGATTCCTTGCTGAATACAAAACCATCATCCTTTATTAGATTATTCATTCTCTGTATTTAAAGGTAAAAGGCAACATTTTTTCAAATGTTGCCGGTCACCAATTATCACATCTATAACAAAAACTACTTAACCGGGAAATATCCTATTTCAGTTACTAATTTCTGCCCCTCCGGCCCCAGAATCCAGTCAATGTAAGCCTTGATCTCTCCGGTGGGCCGGTTACGGAGATACATATACAAGTAACGGGAAATCGGATACTGTCCTGATTTAATGGTTTCAGCGGTAGCCAAATAGGCGGTGCTTTTCTCATCCTTTTTTACTGCGCAATGTTTTACTCCGGCGGCATAGGCGGCGCCACCATAACCGATCCCGAATTTATCTTTCAATACTGCATTGACAACAGCGGCTGTTCCGGGTAAAGTCTGACAATTTGCCGCATAATCCGCTTTTACCACATTTTCCTTAAAGAAAACATACGTTCCGGAGCTGTTTTCACGACCGTAAAGTCTTATTTCAGCATCCGGTCCACCAATTTCTTTCCAATTCCGTGTTTTCCCGGAGAATATATCACTTAGTTGTTTCAATGTTAACTCTTTTATCGGGTTCGACTCATTCAAAAAAATAGTGACCCCATCTTTTGCACAAGGAACTTCGACGCCTAAAGAAGCATAACGTTCTTTCAATTTATCCATCTCCGATCGTTTCATCGGGCGGCTTGCATTACAGATGTCCGTTGCCCCGTTTATAAGCGCAGAGATTCCCACCCCTGAACCCCCGCCGGTTACTTGAATAACCGATTCCGGATGGGATTTCATATAAACTTCCGCCCATTTCTGTGCAAGAATTACCATTGTATCCGAACCTTTTACGGTGATTTTTTTAGGAGCAGGCATCAATGCTAAACTAATCAAGGTAATCAGTAAGATTGTTGTCAATCCTGTAATTTTCTTAAACTTTTTCATATATCCAATATTTAATTTTCTTTTTATTAATTCTCATTTTCGTTTTAAAACTTCACCTGGATCCTGAATGTCAATGTGTTTTGAGGAAATACCGTGCTATAATCCAGGACTCCGGGTTCACCATTTACCGTATAACTTTGGGTTACATTTCCTACTCCTGTGTTGTTTTGGGCAACCTTTTCATTCATGGGGATATCATATGCCAGCATAAATTTGATGTTATCATCGAAGAAGTATGTCCAGGCAAGAGTAAGTGTTCCATAAGCGATATCCGAAACGCCACTTTTCAAACTGTTTCCGACAATTGTTTTGGTTTGATTATTGGTACATATTACAGGTTCTGTTCCGGCATATTGCTTTTCATTCTTGACTACATCTGATACTTTTGCATCCCATTTTGCAACACCGATCTGATCGGCTGATAACTTGGTGTTCGGATCATAGTAATCCCAGCGAACAGCAAACTGATTGCGTTTCCCGATATTTTTCACCAGATAGACATAATACCCCATGAAGTTCCTTTCTATGCCTGGGGCCATTTGTGTCGTCATGGTCTTAAGATTGGTCAGGGTTAATGTATCGCCCGCTTCATTTAAAGTCGAAGCATTGGAAGCTACTGAAAATGGATCGGAAACAAAACCGGGGTATGCATTTTTTCCGAAAATATATTCACCTTTGAGCGTCAGCCCTCCCCAGAGATCAAAATATAACTGAGCTTCAGCGCCAATCCAGTTCTTCTTCAAGGCATCTCCAACCTTCACACTCTTATTGTAGGTATAATCGGAATTGAGAACGTCTGTCGAATTCGATTTGATAAATCCGTAATAACCATGAACTCCGATATTCAGCCCCCCCCAGTTCCCTAATTTGAAACCATAGGTTATCCGGGCCATGATATCTTTATATCTATCAAAATCTTTATTGGTCGAGTTGATATTCACATTATTCCATTTTTGAGTAGCGGCATCATAAACTTTTGTATTGATTGTCAGACCATCATTTCCGTTAAATACAGCCAACTGAACCTTCAGGGGGATTTGAGGGGGTGCAATTTCCAGTTTTGCCCCGATTGCACGTTCGCCTGGATAAATAGCGCGGATAACGGCAGACCGCTCCGGGACCTCCCGGCTACTCGAGGAGTATTCAACTTCATAATTGGGACGGTTGAACTGTCCTGCCCAAAGCGAAAAGGTCTTTAACCAGGGTTCGTTAACCTGTGCATAAGCGTCCTTTAAGGCAATGCTTCCCGGTGAGAAGTCGGGTTGTAAAACAAATACAACTCCATTTATTGGTTCATACTGAAACTTGATCCTGACCCGGCGTAAAGAAAATGTATTATATGGATAGGTAGAGGGATTTTCAAACCGCTGATACTGGGCCTGAATATAACCCGATAATTTGATTCTTGTCAGTTTCGTCAGGTCGCTTTCAGCAGTTGCTATTCTTTCTTCAACTCCGCTGATCCGGTCGCGTAAAGTGATTACCTGTTCTTTTAAAGTATCTTGCTTTCCTTGTGCCTGAGTCATATTCGACTCGAAAATCAATGGAATCATAAGCCCAATTGATAAAAATAAAAGAGTAAATTGTTTCATATTGTCATTTTTTTGCGACAAAAGTATTTCACTCCCTGAAGGGCAATGTTAACCCAAGGTTACGATTATGTTAAATAATTGTTAAGGAAATGAAATAATCGACTGATTATCTGTGCCTTGAGAAGGAAATTGTAAACGTCGTATGGGGTTTATCCATAAGGATCATTTTCCCTTCAATCTGTTTAACAAGAATTTGCACAACTTGAAGCCCCATTGTTTTACATCTTTCGAGGTTGAAATCCTTGGGGAATCCAATTCCATCATCGCGCAACGTAAAGGACAATTCAGAAGTATCCGGGTTCTCTTCCAAACCGATCCAGATTGTTCCTGGCCGGTTTTGGGGAAAGGCATGCTTATAAGCATTGTTGAGAATTTCATTAATAATCAAACCAAACGGTATTGCAGTTTCAATATCCATGGTAACATTCTGAACATCAAAGTTCAACTGGATATCGCGGCGGCTGAAAGTTCCGGTTATTACGGAAGAAAGTGACCGGATATAATCGTCAAAGGAAATGTTTTCAAAATCTTTGGAACGATAGAGCATTTCATGAACCAAGGCCATAGTGCGGATTCTTAGCTGAAGATCCGTCAGTGACTGTAATAGCTCGGGAGCCTTTGTTTGGTCTTTCTGCATATTAATTAAACTGACCAGAATAGCAAAGTTGTTTTTTACCCGGTGATGAATTTCTTTCAGCAGATTTTCCTTTTGTTTTGTTCCTTCCATGATTTCCATTTCTTTAATTTTTCGTTCCTGAATATCCCGTGTAACTCCGACCACCTCTTCCAATTCTCCGGTATTTTTATCGAATACTGGATTTAGCATGCTTTCAACCCAAAATGCATTACCGTTCTTTTTTTTTGCGATATAAATAATTTGCTTGGGTGCTTTTTCTAAAAGCATTTTTTCGAGACTCTGGGAAATGTAACCGTAAAAGTCGGGATGAGTCAGATCAAAAATAGATTTGTCAAAGATTTCCTCCTGACTATAACCAAAGACTCGAAATGAAGCGGGGGAAGCATAAATGCGCTTCATGTTTTTATCAAACCTGGTTATAAAATCCACGGAGTTTTCCGCAAGAAAACGATATTGTCTCTCCTTCTTTCCTATTTGCTTATTTGTAGCTTCCAAATCTTGTACCTCTTTTGACATTCGTCCAAAAAGCTTTTTGATTTCTTTTTTCGCTTTTATATTCCCGATATAGTGATAGAAAGAAAACAAGATCATTATTGTTGCTAATCCTATTATGATCTGAAGAAAAATTATTTGGAAGCGTTGGTTTCTTATTCTAAGCGATTGAATCTTGTTTTCTTTGATCAGAAGTTCATTTCCCTCCTCAATGCTTTGAATACGTTGATTTCCTTCTAATATGGCAAGATCTCCTTTGTTCTTATCGATGATGATGCTATCTCCTGTTTTCTCATATTTCTGAAAGTAAAGCAATGCATTTTTATAATCATTCCGGGAATTGAAATAGTTATAGATCATTCGATTACCGTTTTCTATAAGGGATGCCCGGTTATTCACTTCCGCCAATTTTAATCCCTTGTTCATGAAAATCCATCCAGAATCAATTTTATTGAGAAAAAAATAATCGCCGGCAACATTAATCAACGAGCTGTTATATTCCTCCATTTGACCTATTTGCTTACGGATAGCCAACGCTTTTAAATTATAAGTGATTGCCTCCCGATAGCTCATCTTTTGTTCATAGATGTGAGCAATCCTGGTGTAAATACTTCCCAAATAAGTCTGGATTGAAGGGTCATTAAGATTTAGAAGTTTGGTATAAAACTCCATCGCTTCATCATACCTTCCCCGATCCAAATATATGCTTCCAATTAAATTATTTACATTCATGACTGATTTTCGATCACCTGTTCGCCGTAAAGCCAGTAAAGCTTTTTCGTATTGTTCTAAGGCTTTGTCAAGGTTGCCGGTTTTTTGTTCAATGATACCAAGTTCCTGAAGAAATAGCCCGACCCAGGTTAATTTATGTGGTTCATCACAATAATGCGTACCTGTTTTCATGAAGGGCATAAATTTTCAAAGCAAAATATTCCATGTCTCTAAACCCATATGCTTTACGTTTAAGGACCTTTATCTTGTTGTTGAACCCTTCCAA
>Ga0247841_10000317_pt1 | contig 129720 bp, 131 predicted proteins | sample LaCruzMarch2015__2_FD_192410 | JGI IMG/M metagenome (GOLD analysis project Ga0247841, IMG submission 192410) | Freshwater microbial communities from meromictic Lake La Cruz, Castile-La Mancha, Spain - LaCruzMarch2015_18m | ecosystem: Environmental > Aquatic > Freshwater > Lake | place: Spain...
ACTTGTTTTTTTATAAGGATTTTGATACAATAAAAAGTAACATTTCCTTGAAATGTCGCACAATACGTTTTTTGCAACACGGGCAAGTGTTTTTGTCAACACGGTTCCCGTGTCGCAAAAAACTTGATATATTGTGCGACATGGTATCAATACTAGGCCCTTGTTCCCTATATAGAAAAAAAGGCTGGCGGTTGGAACCGAGCCTCCCCTGATAGTTTATGATTAAAAGAAAAAAGGCCAAAGAAATAAAATAAGGAGGATGGCTATCAAAAAGAAATCAAAAAAACTAAATGAATCTAAAAAATCAAACATCGTGTTTATTTAATCATTCCAATAAAAGGTGTCCAAATATACTGTACCCATATCCCCCAGACCTTGGCTGCCGGTTCAGCTAGGTAGTTGGTCCAAGCATCAGATATGAAGTTCCAGATATAGCCAATATTCTTTTGGAACTGTTCAGAAGTAAAAAAAGCTTTTATATCGACTCCATACCAACTTAGAACTGCAATAGCGATGATAATTAGGATTATCATTCGTACTAGTCCTTCCTGTTTGTTTTTGTAATTATTCATTTTGGTTGTTTAAATTAATATTAGACAAGTATACATCTTTTATCGACAATTTTAAAGATATATCAGTGGATCCAAATAGGCTTTGGTATCAGATAATGGGATGGTATATGTACCTTTGCAGACGGTACTTTTTAGGGTAGAAATTTTTACACCTTGTCCGGCATACACGCTCATATGTAAATGTGGACCGGTTGAATATCCGGTGTTACCAGAGTAACCGACTACATCACCAGTTTTAACTCTTTGCCCTTGCTTAGCTGATATCACTGACAAGTGACCATAAGTGCTAGCAAGACCGTTGTCATAGCGGATAAATACCCACTTACCATATGAAGCACCAGAACAAACAATGTCCGTATCTCCTACCCCCTCAACAACTCCGGCACCGGCGGACTTGATGGCTGTACCGATTGCCGCTCGAAAATCTACGCCGTTGTGTGTTCCGCTAACGTATAGTCGGCCAGAATCAGCTGTTTTGCCAAAATTTTGGGTAATATATACTGGTGAAAGTGGCCAAGCGAGAATACCTTTGCCGGCAGGTGGAAAACTCTTCGGGTCAATTATCATTTTAATTTGTGACTCGAACTGGTTTATTTCTTGATCCAAAGCTTCTTTGAGGGCCAGTTTATCTTTTAATATTTTTTGATAATTCGCTTCGGTATTTTTTGTTACAGAAAGCAAATTTGTTTTTTCTTTTTTTGTAGATTGTAAGACAAGCTTTTTATCACTTAGCTCTTTTGTGTAATCCTCAAGTTCTTTCTTCTCTTTTTCTAATTGAGCCTTGGCTATTTCCAGATTCTTTTTAATATCTTTGACCTCGGCCACTTGTTCGCCAATCTTTGCCTGGACACGAATAGTGTTTTCAACATCATTCCAAAAGTTTGCCAAATCATCGTTGGACAAGAGTATTTCCCAGAGACTCAAAGCGTCGGCCTCACTGATCAGTCTAAGTGCCTCTACGATTGCTTGATTGCCTTTACCAATTTCCTTTTCTTTCTCTTTGATTTCTAAACCAGTATTTTCTATTGTATAAGAAGTTTTACTGATATTGCTCTCGGTCAGTTTTACTTCAGTGGTTATTTTACTTGTCGAGACGTCCAAGGACTTTATGGTATTTTGTAAGGTTTTACTTTGGTCGCCTATTACTTTTAGTTGTCCTTGATAGTTAGCGATTTCTTTTTCCAATTGCTCACGGTTTTTATTGGCCGCGTCTATCTTTGCTTGGAGCTGGTCAATTGTGTCGGCCTTGGAGGTTGTGCCGACCAATAACAAAAGCATCAGAATCAGAGAAATACCAATGTTAAAGGATTTCTTCATCATAATTTTATATGAGAGTTATCGCTTTTTGAATTCTATTTAATGATTCATCCTTACCGAGAATAGCTAGTAGGGTGAAAGGATCTGGCGACTTGTCTTTACCGGACAGTGAGACGCGTAGAGGCCACAGTACGCTCCCCTTTCCCAATTCTTCGGCTGTGGGCATCAGAGCAGACTTTAGTTTCTCTTCAGTAAAATCACCTGTTGGAATATTCTTAATCATTTCTGATATTTTTAGTAAATTATTTTTAGGAATAGAAAAATCGGTATCTTTTTTCCAAATAAGCATTTCTTTTATTGGAGTGGGTGGCAAGAAAAAATAATCAAACTCCCCTTCCGTCACATATTTTTCAAGTTCACCAAAGGTATTTATTCGATCTACTATTATAGGTGCAATTTTTTCTAGTATCGTCTTCTCGACCGTATACTTTGCTGATAATTTTCTAAATATCTTATGCTCTAATGTTTCTTTATCTAATCTTTTTATATACTCCTTATTAAACCACAATAGTTTTTCTCTATTAAAAATTGCTCCTGATTTTTGAACTTTAGTAATATCAAACCTCTGGATCAATTCATCTATAGAAAATATTTCTTGTTCTCCTCCAGGGTTCCAGCCTAGAAAAACCATAAAGTTTATGAACGCTTGTGGCAAGTAACCCTCCTTTTGATAGTAAGCTACAGATACAAGTTCACCATGCTTTCTTTTTGAAAGTTTTTCTCTGGTTTCAGATAAAATCAAAGGTAAATGAGCGTATATTGGTGGTACACCCCCGATCGCCTCAAAGATGAGTATTTGCCGTGGCGTGTTAGATATATGATCATCACCACGGATTGCGTGTGTTACACCGGATTCAAAATCATCGATAACGTTTGTAATGTGGAAAATAGGCTCAGTCAGGCTTTTAGCAATAATAAAATCCTTCAACTCTGTTGTATCAAATTCTATTTCCCCTCGGATTAGGTCGTTAAATTTAACTTTTTTATTTGGGTTTCTGAAACGAATAACTTCTGCTCTTTGACCTTCCTCTTTTACTTCCTCCTTTGATACGTAGGCCTTATCTTCAGAAATTAATTTTTCCAGGTATTTCTTATATGTTTCTGTTCTTTCAGATTGGACGAAAGATTTAGTGTATTCTATCCCCAACCACTTTAGTGAGTCGTAAATCATTTCTGTCCATTCAGGCTTATTTCTTGCTTCATCAGTATCTTCAATTCGTAAAAGAAATTCACCGTTATTTTGTTTGGTGAATAAATAATTGAAAAGAGCTACTCTTGCACTACCAATATGAAATAATCCGGTAGGACTTGGAGCAAATCTCGTAACTATTTTTTTGTTTGTATTTTCGGTCATTTTATTCTTCGTGGCTTAGGGCGATGGTTACTATTTCTTTAGCAATGGTGTTGGCTGCGTCTGGTTTAGTAAAACCTTTTGCGGCGGTAGACATTTTTTCTCGGAGCTTTGCATCTTGAAGAATTCTATCTATTTCTCCCAGTAAGACATTGGTTGATAGATTGATCTCCTCAATCACGGAAGACGCACCCGTTCGAGCGTAAGCGTAAGCGTTCATTCTCTGGTGGTCGCCATTTGATTCGGTAATCGGTATTACAATACTTGGCACACCCCAAGAAGCGATTTCAAAGATAGTAGAACCTGCTCGGCTGATAATCAAGTCTGAAGCTCCCGCGGCCATAGTAATTGTCATGTCATTTAAATAATCATAAACTCGATAACGGCCTTTATTTGGATTACCGTTTAAAACGATGTCGGCCACCCTTGAAACCTCCACGACGTTACTTTTCCCAGTCTGGTGTATTATTTGATACTTTTCAACCAATTTTGGTAGGGCGTCTAGTATTCTCTCGTTAATTATTTTTGCTCCAAGTGAACCACCGATAATTAAAATTGTGGGTAAGTCTTTTTCCAAACCTAAATATTCATGCGCGCCAGATTTATTTATACCAAGAACGGCTTTTCGTAGCGGATTGCCGGTAAAAGCGACTTTCGATGCATCAGGAAAATATTTGGCCGTGTCAGGATAAGAAACAGCAATTCTTTTGGCAAATTTACTGGCCCAGAGATTGGTTCGGCCAGGGACGCTGTCGGATTCGTGTATTAAAACTGGAATCCTCAATATTCTAGCGGCCATGAGAACGGGGAAACTAGCATAGGCACCTTTGCTAAAAATAACGTCAGGATACAATTTAAAAACTTTCTTTAGTGTCGTCAGTACACCGATTCCGGTTTTAAAAAAATCAACAAAATTAAGAAAAGAAGCATACTGCCTAATTTTTCCGGCAGAAATAGGAATAAAAGTTATGTTGTTTTCTACCAAAGCTTCAGCATCGTATTGGCTGTCGGACATAAAAAACAATTGGGCGGAAACCAAGTTTTCTTTCTTTGCTATTTCATTTATTGATTGGGCGACGGCAATTAGAGGGTAAAAATGTCCGCCTGATCCTCCACCTGTGAGTAATATTTTCATTTTTTTTAAATTAACTTAATTTTTTATATCTCGAGACATTTATAATCATACCGATCTCGGCTAGCGTGAAAAATAAGGCTGTTCCACCCTGGCTAAAAAAGATAAGTGGCGAGCCTGATACGGGTATCACACCTATCATGGCGGCAATGTTCAAAAAGGACTGAACAGTTATAAGTATAACAATTCCAATCACTAAAAGTCTACTAAAAATATCTGGCGCCATCGTAGCAATTCGCATGCCCCGTGAGGTAAAAAACATAAAGAGAAAAATAATAATTACACAACCGATAAAACCAAACTCTTCCGCGGCAATAGCAAAGATTGCATCTCCGATTGATTCAGGTAGGAATTTAAATTTTTGAATACTTTGCCCCAATCCCCGTCCAAAAATTTCTCCCGAACCAACGGCAATCAGTGATTGCTGTATTTGGTAGCCTGATGTTAGGGGATTTTCTGAAGGATTTAAAAAAGTATTTAGGCGATCTAAAAGATAAGGCCTCATGAAAAAAAGGGCACCAAGGCAGACTAGTCCGATTGCTCCAACAAAAAACATATGCCGCCACTTCCCTCCACCGACTATATACATGGCGATTCCCACCAAGGTTATTATTACAAAGGAATCAGTGTCTGGCTGGTTCAATAGTATTACACCAACGATTCCCACCAGAACCAAAAAAGGTACTAGTCCATATTTTACGGTTTGGATTTTGTCTTTTATTCCAGAAATCCAGGCGGCAAAATAAATAATAAAACCTATTTTTAGGAATTCTAGTGGTTGGAAGGAAAGACTACCGATATATATCCAGCGAGTCGCTCCACCGTGGGTTACACCAACACCGGGGATAAAAACCATGGCGGTGGCTAAAACAGAAAAAATAAAAATATAAAAGGAATATTTTTGCCAATATTTATAGGGAAATATTGACGCCATGAAGCAGGCAATCAAACCTAGGAATAGGCCAAAAAATGTCTGGTTAAATATAATAGAAGTAAATTTGGCATTATCACGAGCATAGATGCCGAGAGAAGCGGAAATAAAAACTGTAAAACCACAAATGAGTAGCGCCAAAAAAGAAATTAAAAATGTTTTGTCGGCTTTTTTGGGCATCGTAGTTTAACCAATTAGAGCGATTATGATTCCAATGCTAGCAAAAATCATACCCGCTACCCAATATCTCATGGTTACTTTATAGGCTGGCCAGCCAAGAGCCTGAAAATGATGGTGAAGTGGAGCAACTAAAAATACCTTTTTGCCATTTCTAAATCTTTTAGAGAGTAGTTGTATGGAGCTAGAAGCGGATGAGATTACCAGTGGAAATGCAATGATTGGTAAGATTAGGACTTGTTTGGTTAAGAAAGCCACAACAACCAGAGTGATAGTTAGAGCCATAGTACCGGTTTCCGACATATAGAATCGAGCTGGAGGAATATTGAACCAGAGAAAAGCGAGAAGACCACCTACGAGAACAAAGCAGAAGGCAGCCAAGTCGATTTGATTTTGAAAGAAAGCAATTAATCCATAAGCGCCAAAAATAATACCAAATACTCCCCCAGCTAGACCATCAAGGCCATCGATAACTCCCCCAGAGTATGTACCGAGCATCACCAGAATGAAAAATACTATAAATAGATAGCCGGCATCCCAAATTCCGAAAAATGGAATAATAATGTCGGTCATTTCGAGTTTGGTATAAAACCACCAAGCGCCCATGAGTGATATAAGAAAAACAGCTAAAAGCCTTTTTGTGGAAGAGAGACCACCAGCCTTTTGGTCGTATACTTCCGATACACTAAAATAATCATCAATCAATCCAACCAGAGCACCAACAATTAGAGTAAAAATTGGTAACCAGGTTTGATTACGGCTGAGAAAATTTAATTTTTCCAACACTGGCCCATCAATAGCTGCTCCTAGCCAAAAAAGGAAAATAGTAATCAGAGCACTGGCCCAAATCACAATACCACCCATGCGGGGAGTCTTTCTCTCTTCATCATTGTGGAGTTTTTGCGTAATCGGTGCTTCTCCGCCGTCTGTGGCCACGACGACACTCTTTTTTTTCCAGAACTTATTTTTGTATAAATAATTACTTATAAGCGGGGTTATTAGTATCCCGATTATAAAGGCAATTGTCGTTGGTATAAATATTTTTATTATATCCATAAATTAATTGGCTATTTCAATATGATTAATAAGTGACATTGTGTCGGCAAAATTGTTTTCTGATCCCAAAACGATATTTACTAATAATACATCATTTGTCAGCTCTGTCATTAGAGCTAAATTCTTACCAGCCAGGTCGGTTGTGCCGGTTTTGCCACCGATAATATTGTATTTTAGGTTTTCACCTAGGAGTTTGTTTGTACTTAGGACGGTTTTGCAAAAATTGTTGATGTCACAAAAATCATACTTATCCTGCTTAGTGATTTTAAGTATTTCCGGATGCCTGTTTTTTATATAAACTAAAAGATTTGCCAAGTCTGAGACCGTCGAAACATTTAGTCTGTCATTAATGTCTTTAGGATCTAGCCCAGTAATATTCACATAGTGGGTATTGGCCAAACCAAGTTCCTGAGCCTTGAGATTCATTTTATCAATAAAATTATTTACACCTATTATACTTGAAAGTAATCTAGCTGAATCATTGTCGGAGGAAATTAGAGCGTTGGCCAGTAATTCTTTGGCGGTATAGATTTTGTCAGTCTCCAGGACAAAAACACTTTCCTCCTGCCCGATATAGTCGGTGGTAGCTGTGATATTGGTGTCGAGATTGATATTTTCTAAAGTAACGATTGCGACCATCAATTTTGTAATACTAGCGATTGGCAACACCAAATCAGGATTTTTACTATTTAATATTTTTTTTGTGCCATTTTCGGTGATGGCCAAAGTCAAAAATGATTTACTGCTAGTCGCCAGTGGCGTGAGTGTTACCAGTTGTATTTTTGCTAATTTCTCGGTATTTTCTTTCTCTATCTTAAGTTCTATGACTTTATTTCGTAAAACCTCCGTTCTCTCTCTGTTATTTAGACTGATTGAAAATAGTATACCGCCGACAAAAGTAAACAAAAAAATAACCGACAATAAAGCAAGAACTTTTTGAATTTTTGTTTTTTCGGGGTTCATTAAATATTTTTATCTAAATTTTCTTCGGGGTTTGTTTCTGTTTTTGGCGTATCTCCATCCAGAGCATCACTTGTTTCTTCTGGATCTTCCTCTGGAGTACTTCCGTTTTCAGTAACTTGCTCCACTGGCTTGTTTTGGTTCTCAAATTGGCTAAATTCAGCTTTTACTTTTTCATATTCGGGCAAATCCTCGATTTTGGATACACCCAAAAAGGCTAGCAATTCAAATGTCGGTCGATAAAGGAAACTGCGGTGATCTTTTTCATTGGTTATTTTCTCCACTAAACCGCGGATTTGTAGATTACGTAAAATAAAGTTGGATTGTACACCACGAATATAATCAATTTCAGCGCGAGAAATAGGTCCTTTGTAAGCAATAATTGAAATAGTTTCTAGACCAGCCTTACCTAAATCGCGCACCAGTTCTTCTTTGGTCAATTTCTCGATAATTGTTGATAGTTTTGCTGCTGTACCGAGCATTACTTCATCATCTTTATATATCAGCTCAATTCCACGGTCTTTTATTTTTTCTTTGAGCAATTCTAGTCCAGCCTTTATCTCATCTTCGGTCAGGTTTAGGCTTGTGGCAAGTTTCTTTATTGATTGTGGTTCCCCTTTCCAAAAAAGCACCGCTTCTATTTCGCAGAAAATGTCTCTTTTGTTTATTGGAATGTTATTTGCTTCTGAATCCATGTTTTTTGTTTTGTTAGTTTATATTTTTTTTAGATTAACTTTTTTCTGTCATTCTCGTGAATACGGGAATCCAGTCCTAGTTTTCTGGATTCCCCGCCTTCGCGGGGATGACATGGGTACATGTCAATTATAATGAGGGACTCCGGTTTGTTGTGTCTCTATCTCAATATCATCGAAATGGTTATTTTGCTTTACACTCACTATTCCTTGTTTAACCAATTCAAGCATAGCTAGAAAGCTTATTATAACATTGACACGCTCCTCTTTGCCAACTTTAGCAAACTCTCGGAAGCTCATTTTGATGCTGGATTGGATGCGGTTGGTAAGAGTGGAGATCATTTCTTCGAGACTGATTACTTTTTTTACCACAGCCTTAGGAATATTTTCTATTTTAGGTAAAGCTTTTATTACTGATACTATCGCCGACAAGAAATTTTCTTTTGTCATCGTGGCGTCGGGTGAAAAGACTGGTAGCATTTTTCTCTGTTCGGCATAGAAAATAATATTTTTGCCAAATTGCACTTTTATGTGTTGCGATAATTCTTTTATTCTTTGATATATTTTCAACCTCTTTTCTAAATCATTTACATCTCGGTTTTCATCTTCTGTTAGGCTTAGATTTGGCAAAAGTGATTTAGATTTGATCAGAAGCAGGGTTGAAGCGATAACCAAAAAATCGGCACTATCGGCAATAGGAAATTTTTCTAGACTTTGCAAGTAGGCAATATAATCATCAGCCACTTTTGCTAAAGAGATATCATTAATGAATAGCTTTCTTTTTTCAATCAGTGAAAGAAGCAGGTCAAGCGGACCCTCAAAAACCTCAGTTTTAATTTTAAATGCGTTTGTTTCGTTCATAAATTAAAATGTCGCGAATATTTTCTTTTCTTTTGAATCAATTCTAACTTTTCCACCATAAGGAAATGGTATCTGTGGGTCGGTGTGGCCAAAATCTAGATTCTGAACAATTGGTATTTTTTTATTATATTCCCTAACAATTTTTACAATCGTTTCTTGCTGCTTTTTTCTATATTCATCTTTTTGTTTTGTGTCTTGTTGTTTACTGAAATCCCAAGCTTTGGGTCGTCCCACAAGTATTCCTCTTACTTTTTGCAGTATACCTCTCTCGCCTAGTGCTCGGTAAACTCTAAAGACGTAGTCACTGTTTGGTATTTCCTCAGATGTTTCTGTAAGCAAAATTATATTTTTGAAATCAGATAACTTAGGTATTTTTATGTCATGCCTGAGCATTTCGTCTATAGATTCTAGGCAACCACCCCAACTCACGCCAGTGGCCATAGTATCTCCATCCCAAATCCAGCCGTCATTTTTTTCCTGTAATCTTTTTTGGGTAAGGTTTTTGGGTTCATTCCAGTCTAACCCCACATCATTATAAGTTTTACTAGCTTTAATTTCAATTTCTCCTTTACTAAATAGAGCATTATTTATATATTCAACAGTAAATTCATTCATTTCGCCTTGCTCGGCAAACTGAGTGAAAAGCGCAGCACCATAATATGATGGTATACCATTAAGCCACAAAAAGTTCATGAAGTGTGTGTTGTCACTATATCCAAAGAATGGTTTTGGATTTTTTACAAATGGCTTGGTTGGTAAATTCTTAATATAGGTAACTTGGTCATCTCCGCCGAGACTCGTAATAATCGCTTTTATGCTTTTATTCTCAAAGGCTTTGATTAAATCTGCGGCCCTCTCTTTTTTTGAGGCCCCGATTTTTTTTGTGGTATTAAATTCAACTGGATTAAGTCCAAATTTTTCTCGCAGACGCTTTAAGCCCAATTCGTAAACATGTGGCCAGGCTCCAGGAGCCGCAAATGATGGAGACAAAATAGCCACATCATCACCTTTTTTAAGTTTGCTTAATTTTAAGAATTTCATATAGACATTATTTTAATACGCATTTTCGCTACCTTCCAATCTCTCATCAATTCTGTTCATATCTCTTGGGAATATGACAGTTTGGCGAACGTTTGGTAAGTTTAGAAATTGTAATACTATTCTTTCTGCTCCAAAGGCAAAACCTCCCTCTGGTGGTACCCCGTATTTGAAGGCTTGTAAGAACATAGAAATAGTTTTGGGATCAAGGCCCCACTCCTGCACATGTTTTTCAAGTTGAGCAAAATTGTTTATGCGGCGGCCACCGCTTGAAAGTTCTCGTCCGCGGCAAATCATATCTAATCCCTCATTGTATTCTGGTTCCTCTGGGTTTGGATAAACATAGAAAGGTTTCTTCTTTGTTGGGTACCCATATACGAAGACAAAATCTGAACCAGTTTCTTTTTTGATAATTTCACAAATTTCAACTTCATCTTGCGATGAGAGATCTTTATCGTTTCTGTTGTCACGTCCATAGACTTCAAATATTTTTTGCTGGGCTTCTCGTAGTGACATAGTTGGAGTTTTTTCAATCATAACTGGTAGTTCAGCACCAAGTATTTTTAAATGCTCTGAATTTTTCTTTTTTATTTGCTCTAGAATATATTTAATAGTTTTTTCCTCCATATCTCTTATATCCTTCCAGGAATCGATAAAAGCCATTTCTGCATCAAGTGATACTATTTCTGTGAGGTGGCGGGTGGTGGAACTAGGTTCAGCTCGAAAGATTTTATTTACAGAGAAACATCTTTCAAATGCGCTCATAACTATTTGCTTATATAATTGTGGTGACTGAGTTAGATAGGCACTTTTACCAAAATAACCAATTTTAAAAACTTCTGCTCCCCCTTCGGCTGTAGCTGGTACAATACATGGAGCCTGGAATTCAAAAAAGTTTTCAGCTTTCATTATTTCCCTAAAACTGTCAATCACAGTCTCTAAAATCTTAAATACTGCCTGATTCGTTGGGTGACGAAGGGTAAGCGCACGGTTATCAAGTTCGGTTGTTAAATCGAGGTTGAAACCATCGACTGACATGTCAAAAGGAAGTGGAGCTGCTTCAGCTAGGATGTTTATCTTTAGGATTTCTAACTCTATATCGCCGTTTAAAATTCCAGCCTTCTTATTTCTTTCTGGTCGCTCGTTTACCTTACCTGTTACTTCCACCACAAATTCTTGGCGCAATTTCTTGCCTTGTTCCAAGGCTTCCGTTTGGTTTGGTAAAATAACACCTTGAATAATACCGGTCATGTCACGGAAATCGAGAAAAATCATCTTTCCTTGGTCGCGTCGAATATTGACCCAGCCTTTGATTAGTACTTCTCCCCCTATTTTTTTACCTAATTCTTTTATATATGTTCTTTCCATTTTATTTTTTGTTAGTAGCTATTAAATCCTCTACTTTCTGGTAACAATTTTTGCATAAATGATATTTTTTTACCTTGCGGTCATTGTCTGGTGGACTAAGTAATATTCCACCAAATTCTTCCAATTCTTTTTTACATTTATCACAGGTTGGTTTTATCATAAATTTATTTTTCACTTATAAATTGGAATCTAGGTACCGATTTATTGTCTATATTCACTAATCCTTCGAACAATGATAGCGGCCGCACCCAGTATTTTGATTTGTCATTATCATACAGTGCTTCGTAAACAATCAAATCCTCTACTGTTTCTGAATGCTTGGCAATAAAATACACTTTATATAAATTTCCTGTCTTTGAATGTTTGTATATGCCTGGCTTCATGTTTTTGGGCTTATTTCTAAAATAGTCGTAAATTTAATTTAACTTCGTTAATTTAAATCTTCCGACATGATTTTCTTTAACCAGAGAAAATCAAATAAATAATCGCCCTTACAAAATTACCATTGTTGATAATCTTGTAAGGACGATTTTAATCGTGGTGCCACCCTACTTACTTCTTATTTTAGGGTTCTAATTGCCTTTCGACTTTCTTCCCCAAGCTCCACCGTGTCATACGGCTTCATTGCTTATGTAACTATACTACCACCTATCTAATAAATATCAACACCAACAGCGTCTCTGACCTCTTTTAATTTCTTTTCAGCTCGGAGTGAGGCTCTTTGTCCGCCTTCTTTCAAAATATCAAAAACTGTCTCCAAATCACTGGCCAGCATCGCTCTTTTCTCTCTCAGGGGCTTAATAAAGGCTTTTAGAGCGTCAATAAGGCCTTCCTTGGCCTCTCTATAGCCCAAACCACCCTTTTTATAGCGTTCCGCTAAAGCGGCCTTTTCTGAGTCATTTAAGAAGAGTTTATGGATGGCAAAAATATGGTTAGTTTCTGGGTCTTTGGCCTCGGCTACACCTTTGGAATCGGTCGGTATACTCATGACTGCTTTGACTATTTCCTCGTCGCTCGCAAAAAGAGGAATCACATTGCCGTAGCTTTTGCTCATTTTTTTACCGTCAGTTCCTGGGACAGTTTCGACATGTTTTAGAATCAAAGGTTCAGGCAATTTAAATATCTCTTTTCCGTGTCCAAATACATTATTAAATTTTTGTGCGGTATCGCGGGCATATTCTACGTGCTGTTTTTGATCCTGACCGACAGGTACAACATCTGCATCCTGAAGAAGAATATCGGCGGCCATAAGCAGTGGATAGTCAAAAATACCGACATTGATTTCTTTGTTTTTAGCCTCGGCATCTTTGTAGGCGTGAGCCCTCATCAAATACGGCATAGTAGTAATACAGTTAAATATCCAATTTAGTTCGTGGACTTGAGGGACATCTGATTGTTTGAAAAGAACAACTTTTTTTGGATCTAAACCGATTGCTAGGTAGTCTAGGGCGACGTCAATGATTCCTTGGGAAAGTTCATCTTTGTTTTGAACAGTAGTTATGGCGTGGTAGTCAGCGATAAAGACGTAGCTTTCATGCTCGTTTTGCATCTCGACAAACTGCTTCATGGCACCAAAATAGTTGCCAATATGCACTCGGCCAGTCGGTTTTACGCCTGACAATAATATTTTTCTTGCCCCGTGTGAATTTCCAGCTGTATTTAAATTTGTCATATTAATGTGTTTACTCAATTTGTGTGATATTAAATTAAACGCAATTCTAAGAAATTGTTACGGGGTTTGCTCCATTTGAATTTGACATTGGTCTATAATAGCAAAATTATAATTTATTATCTATCTTTACTTTTTCAAGCACTGTTTTACAGCGACTAAGGGTTAGGTTTGATGTGTCATTCTTTGATAAATATTCAGGCATTTCTTCTAGGTATATCATCATGTTTTCTGTGACTCCGCCATCAGGACCAGACACAAATGGACCATAAGGCTCAACCAAGCATAGATATTGGACTTGAAAAAAATCACCGTCATTTACATACAAGTAACCCAGTGGAAAATATTTTAGGACTTTCATATTTGATTCCTCTTTTACTTCACGTATCAAAGTTTCTTCAGGTGACTCCCCCTCTTCCATATGTCCAGAGATTGGTTCCCAATAAGTTTCATTTTTTACAATGACAAATTTTCCATCATAGTAACAAAAAGCACAAATCGCCTGTATTTTTTCTGGTGGTAAGGTGGAAAAATCCTCACAATCTTCATAATAGCCACTTTTTACAATTCCTCTTGTCTTGGAAATCCAAGTAGTTTCAATTTTCATTATTTTATCCTTCGATTAGTACGTTTATTTTCTCTGTAACTTCTTTTAGGACGGCCTTGTCTGCCTTATCTACTATTCTTATCTTTCTTGCTCTGAAATCAATAGTCTTTACTTGATGTGTCAAAATAACACCGCTAGTTTTATTGGTTTGAACACTAACCTCAAAAAAATAATCCCGTTTGGTATTTGTTATTGGGCATATTAAAATCAAACCGGTTTTGATATTAAATTCCGAACTACTTATTACTAAAACTGGTCGGTTGCCGTTTTGCTCATGTCCTAGTGTTGGAGAAAGATTACAGATTAGAATATCGCCTCTTTCTGGTATTTTTATTTTCATTCTATTATTTCTTTACCCACGTCAGGACCAAAATCAATAAATGGATGAAATTTAGAGGCGTCAATATTTTTCATAACCTCCTTAAGTGTTGGTTTTTTGTTTTTTACCACCCTTAAGATAATCTCATCATTTTTCTGATTAAATTCTATGATAGAACCTTCGGAAATTTTACCGGACTCAAATAGTGCTTTCGGCAAGCGTATTCCCAAACTATTACCCCATTTTTGGATTTTTGTTGTCATATTATGAGTATATACTTTGTATACACCTTCTGTCAAGGAAAATAAATTGATGCATTTTAAGAGGGGGAGGTTTAAAACAAACCTCTCCTTAAATCATAAGAAACGCCTTATTATTATTCAAAATCAAATCAGAATATGAACACGCCACAGAATCCTTTTTGTTTATTTCTAGCAATTTCAAAATAGTATTGAATTCCCTGACACCTTCTTCCGTATTTATATCATCCATAACTATTTCAAGCTCCAAAAATCTTCCCAATCCCTTAACAAAATCAATGTGTACCCTAGTATGCTTATAAATCCAAAGTTCTCTCGTCTTATCGACAGTACATACAATCTTATGTTTATCCAGAAAATCAGACTTTTCTTTCGTTGTTAAAGTTTTAATATCATACTCAGACTCCTTTCTCCCAACCTTTTCCCTTCTGCTGTATGAAATCAGTTGAATATCTTTATCATCTATCTCTCTAATCTTTTTCTTGTATGAGCCGACATTAAAATATCTATCAACGTGATGCATTTTACAATCAAAAACTGCCCCAGATTTTTTAATTAAATTCAGAATTTCGTCTAACTTATTTATCCTTACCTTTATCTCAAAGTTTCTCATGTTTATACCGAGTTTGACTTTATATTTAGCTAGTATATAATACCTGTATCACCACGAAAGAGACCCTGATGAGGTTCCGTCCTCATTGGGGGTTTTTTCTTTTTAAATTGATAAAATGTTTTTTTGATCATCAATATATGAAATTTTTACCCCAGTTCTTTTTAAAAGAATAGAACATTTCTTTGCTTTAGCTGGAGATAAAATCACCTCTATTTTTTGTTTTGAATTTAAAAACTTAATAAGACTTGCATAGTCACCGTCACTCGAAACTATGATTGCCTTATGATAAACATTATCAAATGTTTCTTGCATGACCTTTACTACTAAATCAGCATCACAATTACCTTTGGGCTTACCATTTTCATCATATACAACTTCCTTAAATACCAAAGTAAAACCAGCTTCTTGTAGTGTAGTATACATATCATTATATTTTGGTATCATGCCAATAAAAATATAAGCAGTAGAAACAGAATATTTTTCTGCTAACCAAATTCTAAATTTATTATAATCTAGGCGCCAACCAAGGCTTTTAATTCCACCATGTAAATTCGCACCGTCTATAAACGCAAAGTTATTACCCTTAGTTTTCATTTTATAATTTTCAATTAATTCCTTCTAAACTTTTGACTTTATACTTTAGACTTACGGCAATTCTAACCTATCGGACTAGGTCGAGCTCCACACAGAACTTGGAACCATGGCCTCGTCCTTCGGACTCGGCCCAAATCCTCCCTCGGTGCCCTTCAACAATTTTCTTTACAATATAGAGGCCATAACCAGTACTGTTGGTATTTACCTTTAGTGATTCCTCCCCTTTTCCTCCTTCAGTAAACAATTTAGCTTTGTCACTTTCCGATAGACCCACGCCAGTATCTTTTACGGTAAATAGAATCTTGTTGTTATTTTCTGGGCTCACACCGAGCGATACTTCTATTTTTCCGGTTGGAGTGTAATGCAGAGAGTTATCGATAAGATTTTTAAAGACTTGGTCAATCTGGGTTTCATCAGCAAAACAAACCAAAGGATCGTTGGTGATATTTTTTTCATATACCAATCCCTTCTTCCCCATTTCTTCATCAAAGATGGAAACAATTTTCTTGATAATTTCAGTCAAATTGATATTTTTAAAATTATAGGATGTAACACCAGTTTTGAGGTTTGAAGCTCCGAGGATGTTTTGAATCATGGCGACAGCGTTGTCGTCAGAAGCTAGTCCCGTCTTAGCCATTTCCAGGGTCATCGGATTTTGTTCCCCAAAATCCCCTTCCAAAACACCAGCAAAAATCATCTTGCTCTTGGTAAAGAAGCCTTTTAGCTGATGGGAAATGAAGTGAATAAGAGATTGCTGGTTATTGTTGGCGATTTCTAGCAACTCTCTCTGCTCGTCCACTTTTTTAACTGATCGGACCAAGAAAAAACCAGCGCCAGCAACTATGAGCAAAGTGAATCCCGTAAGAACAAAGTTGGTGGTAGTTTTTATAAAGAAGAGTTGTGAGCCTACGAGCAAAGCAATAGTCCACATCAGGGCCTGGGCACCAAGGAGTTTAATATTCAGAATTTTATATTTAATTATTGAATAACTTAATAGTGCAATAAAAATTGGTAATCCCAGAAAAGCATACAGTTCTAGATTATAATTTTCGGAAAAATATGATATTTGAAAAATGAAAAAGAAATTAGCCAAGAAAAACAATAAACCAAAAACTGAAATCGTAACAGCCTTTTTTGTGTTTATATCACTTTTCTTAATAAGAGCTCTAAATATGTTTGCTATTATTAGTAAAAAGAATAATGCGTACGTAAAAGTAATGATGTATGTTTGATAATTTGAATTTTCGATAAGTTCACAGGAATTATATTCAAAACCTCCTAAATATGTTTTTGATAATATAAATAATGAATAAATAGGAAGGCTTATCAGTAAAAGTATATCAGACCAAAAAAAGTTTTTGGTACTACTTAAAAATAGTCGACTTACTCTATAAGCAATAAACGGAATACAATAATAAACCAATAAAACAATAATCCACGTGAATATTACTACTGATGCATTTTTATTAACCCAAACAAAAATATTTGAAATTAGGAGAAAGTCAGTCAGTAAGGTTAGCCAAAAAATAGACATCATTAAATAATCAGAACTTTTTGTGTTTTTAAGTATATATAAACCAAAAACTAATGATACTGTCAAAGCTGGTATATGCGAATAATAAAGAAGATTTGGCACATCCCAGTAGCATGTTTCAATGTTGGTCAGAAAATTATACATAATTTAATTTATTATCCTTTTTGAGTAATACATAAGAAATAATATTATAACATATTGAAGCTGCAGTATATTGAGTCAGAACATCATCCTTGAAAGGTGCTACTTCAACAATATCTGCACCAATAATAGTTTTTTCTTTTATTAGGGTTCTAATTAATTCCTGAGAATAATTCCAATCTATTCCGCCGGGGATAGGTGTGCCAGTTGCAGGTGCACATGTTGGATCGAGGCCGTCTATATCAAAAGTTAAATATACTTTGTCTGTCTTAATAGAATTGATTATCTCATTTATTGATGGAGTCGCTCCTTTACCCCATTCAAAAACCTTTAAATTGTTTTTTGTAATAAAATCATGGTCAAACTGTGAAATGGTTCGAATTCCTACTTGTACAGTTTTAAAACCTAATTCGACAGCTCTTCGCATAACACAAGCGTGGTCATATTTTGTTCCGTTATCTTTGTAGTCATTTGTATTATCTCTCATGTCCGGATGAGCGTCTATTTGAAGAATAGTAACATCCTGGGGTTTATATTTTTTTGAAAAAAAATTGAAAGCACCAATTGATACAGTGTGAGTACCACCCAGTAGAATTGTTAGCTTGTCGCTAAAAAAATTATATGTTTCTTCGATTTTTTTTACAGCTTCGATATCACCCATTTTTTTAAGAGTAGGTAAACCAAAATATCTAATATCATAAAGATAATATGGTTGAGTGTTTGTAAATCTATCGAAAACCTCTAGATGGTCAGCAAAGCATTTAATAATTTCATCAGGACCCTTGCTCGCTCCACCTCGGAAGCTGTATGACCCGTCAAATGGAGCCCCGAGTATTAATGCATCAAATTTTTCGTTTTTTTTATTTTTTAATATGCTAAACATATGATTTTACAAAGTATTAACTACATTAAAAGTTGAAACTATTGCCAAATCCTTAATATTGGCAATGTGATTATTAATAAAGGGTGGGTAGGAAAACCAGTAAAAGTCCTCAGCCGGTGTCTGATCACTTGGATATAATTGGACAATTATTGGACTCAATCCAAATTTCTCTTTTATTTTTTCGATGGTTGGTAGAATTATATCAGTTGTGAAGCTGTTTTCATACTCATCCCCTTCCAGAGTTTCAAAAAATACGCCGTGAGCGACACAGTGAAGTAGAAGCGGATAATAATAGTCTTTGGCCTTTCCAACCTTCATAAACCAGTCAGAAAAGTCTTTATATGTTCCTTCATAACCAAACTTTTTCATCAAATCATGGTGAAAATCAATCAATCGTTGGTTATTCTTTAGTGTCACCTCATCGAGTGCTTTCTTTTCATTGGCGTGGAAATCCAAAATATTCAGATAACCTCTTTTGCCATCCTTGGTAATTCGTAGTTTGCCTAGGCCTTTTTTCTCCTCATTCATTGAGACAAAAATATCCTTTTTATACTCCATTACCAGAGGTTCCACCCCGATGTATTTGGAGTTTTGATAAAACTGCATAAAGCCATTGTCGGGAGAAATAATCTGTCTAAAAGAAACAGAGCGGGGTGTTTCAGAAAAATCAGTTAAAAAAAGTTCGCCTAATTCAGCCTGTATCTTTTCCTTTAACTCAATATTTTTAAAACGTGCAGAAATTTCTTTTTTTGCTTCATCTAGGGATATATAAATACTTTGTTCTAATTTCATAATTCTTGTAATTATAGCCTTTATTAAAATATATTACTAGTTCATTGCTTATATGTTTTATATGTAATATAATTTAAAAATGTTGAAGGATATTTTTTCATGGGTGAATAGTAAATTAGAAGTCAGAAAGGTGATTGGATACGATCAGGGTGTATTTGCTACTCAGAAAATTAAAAAAGGAGAAATACTATCAGTTTTTGGCGGTTATGTAATGACTATTCTTGAAGAGAATAAATTACCCTCAAAAAAACTCAATGATAGCGGAGTGCAGATATCAGAGAATTTGGTTTTATCTTCTAAAAAAAATAATGAGTTTGAAAGGGCTAACTGTTTTAATCATAGTTGTAATCCGAATGCTGGTATAAATGGGCAAATATTTTTAGTAGCTATGAGGGATATAAATAGTGAGGAACAAATTACTTTTGATTATGCAATGTGTTTACATGCAGCCACTGGTGTAAAGGAATTTAAAATGAAATGTTTATGTGGAAGCAAAAATTGTCGAGGTTTTATTACTGAAAATGATTGGATGATACCCGCTCTTCAGAAAAAATATCGTGGTTATTTTCAGTGTTATTTGGAAAATAAAATTAAGATTTTAAAATCAAAAAAATTAAGTAGCTAATTGCACCCATTATCTCAGTTAATATATTATATACATTTTCCCTTAAAACCAAATATAATACCCAGAGGTTATTTCATGGTTTCTTTTAACAAAGAATTAAAATTGTCATAGCTAGGTAAAAAATTGTAGATTTTTTTGAAAAGTTTGCAGAAATTCTTATTGTTATTCACGGTATTAAGGCTTGAAATTAATTTCAATAACTTTTTCTTTCCGTATTTTTTTACTAAAATCTCAACAGCAAATCCTGATTCACGGTAAATATCCTTTCCTCCATTCTCATAAAAACATAAAAAGTTAGTAAATTTATCTATGGGCCTCTTTAGTTTATTTTGTCCCGATGTATAGATAGCTACCCCTTCACATAGCCAACGTGGTGTATTTTTACCATTGGACTTTATATTATAGAAAGCATGACTAAGCTCATGTTTGATTGTGGCCGTATAAGATGTCACCGAATATTTATTACTACTTTCTTTGTCATAATTTTTCCTATCTAGAACATAAATAAATTGACCGCTAGACCAACCAACGACCCAGCGTTCGGTTTTAGTGTCTTTTAATTGATCTATCTGTTTCCTGCTTTCTGGAATGATTACGTTTGGCCTTCCATAAGTCCAGTTAAACCCATAAAACCTATTGAGGTCCCTCATAGAATCCTTGTATACTTTTTCAATAAATCTATCCTTCCGTTCCTTTAATTTGTATATCATAACAAAACTATAACATATTTTTCCTTATCTTGACAAGATACTAATTAAGTGTAGTATATAATAAGGTTTTTGCACATTACACAACTAACGAATAAAAAGGATTGTAACAATGAAAAAGGAAGTCATGTCTCAGGAGCGTCTGTTGGCCTCATTGGCCATTTCAGACCTTACGGATCCTAAAAATGGGATCCACGCTGTCAACATCGTCGCTGGCAATGTATGTCGGGCGTTGGAGAAAGCTTATCTCGGAGTTATTGTCGAAGAGGTTCGTTCGGAACCTCAGGTCTCAGTGAAAGAGAACTTCGACGATCTACTCTTCCCTGAAGACAACGCTGGACGATCTTCTCGTTATACAAGGTATGTTACGGAGGACATCATCCTACGGACTCATACTTCAGCAGTAATCCCTAGATGGCTTGAAAAAGCATCCCGGGAGAACGTGAATGATCGGATCGTTGTTCTGCCGGGGATGTGTTATCGTCGTGATGTCGTAGACAAGACTCACTGCGGTGAACCACATCAGATGGACGTTTGGCGAATCAAACGAGGCAATCCCCCGTTCGCTCGATCAGACATGATTCATTTGGTTGAAACTATTTTGGGATCAGTAGTCCCAGGATACAAATATCAAGCGAATGAGGTCGTACATCCTTACACGATGAACGGTCTTGAGGTGTATGTCTCAGTGGATGGATCATGGCTTGAGGTCTTGGAATGTGGCGAAGCTCATCCGACGGTTCTCAAGAATGCTGGCCTCGACCCTAATGAATACTCGGGGCTTGCTCTGGGGATGGGTCTTGACCGGCTAGTGATGATCACTAAGGGCATTGACGATATTCGTGTCCTGAGATCAGAAGATCCTCGAATAAAGCGTCAAATGATGAACCTTGAAAAGTTCATCGTCGTCTCAAATCAACCTGCGACAAAAAGAGTACTTTCGTATTCCACTTCAGTCGAAAAAACCGAAGAGGATATATGCGAGGAAATTCGGGATGAATTGGGGCCAGATGCTGTCCTCATCGAGAAGATTGAGTATTCCGAGGTTTCTTATGAGCAACTTCCCGAGAAGGCTAGATTCAATCTCGGGATTCGTTTAGACCAGAAAAACGTCGTGGCAACACTGACATTCCGTTCTTTGGAGGGTTCAATGCCAAAGACAATGGTCAATGAGTGGATGCAACGCCTTTATCCCAAACTAAACAAAGGAGATCGGGGGTATATGTAGAAATTCGTTGGCAGGAAATCACAGGAGGTCACAGACAATGTTTGTGACCTCCTTTTTTAACTATTATTTTTAGTAAATATATGTATAATAGTTTAACTATTATGCCGAGATAGCTCAGTTGGTAGAGCATATCCCTGAAGAGGATGTGGTCGCTGGTTCAAGTCCAGCTCTCGGCACAAATAAAAATTACGACTAGTAATCTTAATAGTCGTAATTTTCTGTATGATTATTTACCTTCGTAAGCAGATCTTATATAACCAATATTACCTTTGTGTAATTTGGGATAAGCATCATCATACAAAGTATTTGCTTCCACTTTTGTTAAAGTTAAATCTGGATGCCTTAAAGTTATTTTAACTAAAACATTGTCTTGATTTTCTGATGCACCAAGTCTTTCTCGTGCGACAGGAACTAAATCACTAAAACTTGTTCTAGAAACTATTGATACGTTTTCAATTAGAAATGCTTTGTCACCAAAAGCGTTTCTAATGGCCTCACAAATATCCTCTTCTGTATCGTTTTTATTTACACAGTAAGACATATCCCTCGAAATAGGGGGTTGATTAGAAACATTTTTAAATTTCTCGAAGTTTTTCATTTGGGAGGCTATTCTTTGATCAGTTGATCTTAAAAATCTAATGTCGGGAAGATTTTTTTGTGACATTACCAATCGTTCAAGACCCATACCTAAAGCCAAACCAGAATATTTTTTTGGATCAAAACCAGCTGCTCTTAAAACTTCTGGATGAGCAAGACCTGCTTCTAACACCTCAAGTTCTGATTCTCCAAATTTTGCATAAACCTCGATACCATCAATGGTATATGGGTGTTTCGCTTCATAAACTATTGGTGTTTTATCCTTAAAAATAGAATGGAAAATATTGTTCACGAGATTAAGTAAATCTTCTCTACCAACAGGGCCACGATCCCCATTCTCCCTAATTGTCCAGACATCCATCTGATGACATACATCTAAATGTCTCGTATCTATAACATCCCTTCTGTATACTAAACCAGGAAAAATAAAAATCTGATCAGGAATTTTGTCTCCAAATTCTTCATGAAATGCTTTTAATGTTCCGGGAACGTGTGCTGATGTGTGAGTTCTTAATATATGGTTCTCATCTACATATCTAGTGTAAGTTGATGATCTCCCAGCATTATCAGATGGAAAAAGCAACTTATCAAAATTGTCTTCTACTGATACAATTGGATTACCTCTGATTTCTCTTACTTCACCCATATTCAGATTAACCAGGCCGTCTTGGATCCTCTCTTTAATCATATTAATGACGTGAGGTGTCTCACTTTTTATAGAAAGGTCTGAAACTAACAATGCTTTCTCGACTGCTTCATGGGGAGAAACTTCAAATTTTAATAGTTGATCATTTGGTCTTTTTTCATTTACCGCTAGCTCAGCCCTCTTAAGAGCTGATAATTCATTTGAATCTTTTTTTTCGTTACCCATATTACTTAATATTTTTTCCATGACTATTAATTACAACATATTTACAATATCATACTTAATTAGTTATTTCAATTGATTCAAAAGCCCAATTTTTGGTTTGATTTTTGTCGCAATTAAGTCTAACCTTTGAGTAATTAGACTAATTAATTGATAAACATTATGAGATTCTATACTTAATTGATTAATCTCGATATCTGGGTTATTAATTATAAAATCATAGGACGCCTGGTGAAAAACATCTAAATCTGACCTCTTCCAAATAGTGCTGAATGATTTACTACCAAATGTAGAATATACATAGCTTTCAAATAAACTACAAATGACTTCATCTACTAATACTGGTCTTTGTATAAAAACTCTTGATAACAATACATGGACAAGTTCATGTAAAATAATAGCTTGTGGAAAAAATGAGGTTCTTGCTGGCTGGCCAAACAGTACAATACCCTTTAAAGTTTCAGAGGCGCCTAAGTAAAAGTTTTCAGGAAAAATATAAATTGTAACTTTCAAAAAGTTATTTGAGGGCAGGAAAAATTTATTGATTATATACTTAATATCGTCTTCTATTTTAAACCACCCATTTTTTATAACCTTTAAATTATTTTTTGATTCAAAAACTAATTCATGTATATCTGTATTTATTTTAAGATGGTCTTTAAAAAAAAGTATTTTTTTATCATCAACTTTAAAAGAAATATGTATATCTTTTTTTTTAAACATAAAATTATGTAAATAAAAATGACTTTCTCTCCCACATGCTGAGTTTCCTGTTATATTAAAAATAAATAACATGAGTTACCCCATGTTATTTATTTTTTGTCCACTTACAAATTAATCCCCACAACCAGAAAACTGCCAAGATTCCGCCTCATAATATTTTTTTACTGTGGTTTTCTTTTTACTATTCTTAGCAGCTTTTTTTACAGATTTTGTTATTTTTTTCATATTTTATAAGCATTAAACAAATAAACTTCTTCGACCTTTACCCTGTTTATAATAACTTTATCCCCTAGTGAACAACTATGATAATGATATACCAACTATTTTTATTAGTCAATTGCATCGTAATATACCGATAACTCGAAATTACCTAATGTTTTAGGATGATTCACGTGTCATATGCAACTAGAAAAAAGATTTAAACTAATATAGTATACACAGTTTAAACCAATATATCATCAATAATATTTTTTATGAGAATACACAGCACACCATTTAGGTAAAGTATGTTTATATGACCCTCTATAAAGCATGTCTATCATGTGCCAATTAGTAAAACAGTGCTTCTGACATTCGCCAAACCCCTCCTGAAAATACCGCTCTGTAAATTTACTATTTTTTCTTTCAACTAGAAGATCTTGGTCTATTTTTTCTTCTAAATTAAACATGCCGAGACTTTTATCGCCCTTTGTTCCACACCCATAGGAAATAAGATTACCTGATTTCCATAGACTGCAATCTACATATTCAACTGTTAGGCACCATTTATATTTTTGACAATTATATTCCTTACAAAGTTTGTTCTCTAGAAAATCTGCTAGATCATAATAATATTTTGGTGTTTGACTTAAAATTTTTATTTTTTCAATATTTTGTCTTAAATAATTAACTAATTTTTGAGCCTGCTTACTGCCATACATATATTTTGTCTCTTCGCCAGGAATTCTAGTATAAGTTGTAATAGGATAAGCGATAAGAACCACTTGATCAATATACTTACTCCACTTTTTATCAATCCACTGACAAAATGTACCAAATTCATCAATATTATATTTATTTAATACACAGGATATTTCAACTAAGAAACCATCAGCTAATGCTTCTTCAATATTTTTTACGACCAGATCAAAAATCTGTTTGTTTTTGTATCTACAACGATTGGAATTAAAAGTCGAGCCATCTAAACTGATACACAAGGAGACATTTCCGTGTCTTTTAAACATCTTGAGATAATCCTTATTCAAATTTAATGCATTAGTTGAAATCTTTACATGAATATCCTTAAAAACATCCAGCATCGCTTTTATTAAAACAGGAAAAAGTAACGGTTCCCCACCCGTGATGGCAAATATGTTACAATTCGGCAGCTTCACTTTCATAAAGTTATGCATCTGAACAATTCTTTTTGTTGCCTCTTTTTCCTCTAAGTTAGAAATATTAATCAATCTCTTTGGCCAGCCACAGTACAAACAAGACAAATTACATATACTTGTCCCAAAAACACATTGTAACATTCTCACTTCAGATAAATTCTTCATATTATTTTAAAATAGATATTTTTTTCTTAAGACTAGGATTTTTAATTAATAAATCATAAAACTGCCAATTATTAAAACAATCATTTTTACAAATATAACTTTTATTAGTAAAAAAATCTCTCAAAATAGGACTCTGTGTTCTTTCCATTACTTCTTCAGCGTCAAATTTGGATTTTAAATTAAACCTTCCTAATACTTTTAATCCGCGGCAGCCACAACCGTACAAAAGGAAATAACCATCTGTCCATAAACTATCACTAAGAAATTTTAAATGTAAAGCCCAATCAAACATTGAGCAAATATTCCTCTTCTGTGAGTAAGAATAATATTTTCCAAGTTCAGCATAATATGGATAAATATTTTTAATTAAATCCAATTCCATATTTTCTTTTAGAAGTTTTTTGAATTTAGATAATTGCTTTTTTGAAGGACAAAATTTATCTGATGATTTCGATTTGTTATGATCGACGACGGAAGAAGCAAGTAACCAGAACCTATTTTCTTTAATTGCTTTACTGTATCGCGCATTTGAATTTTTAAGAAAAACAAAAAACTCATCAATATTCTTCCTATGTAAGGTGGTTAAGACCTCGACCGGAATGTAATTCTTTTCGAGGGTGTCTATGTTTTTTAAAATATTTTTTAAAACTAATGATGAATCAGTACGGAAAATATTTGAACTTGAGGTGTCTCCATCCAAAGAAATTGCAAAATACATATTATCATATCTTTTTGCAAGTTTAATTATTGTACTACTTAATAATGTACCGTTAGTTGATATCCTGACTGAATAGTCAGAAAAAGTTTCAGCGATAATTTTTAATATATTAGGATAAAGTAAGGGCTCCCCACCAGTGATAGAGATTATTTTACAAAATGGAAATCTCTCAGTTACTATTTTTTTAAGAAGACTTATATTTTCTTTAACTATGTTTAAATCACTAATATTTAAATTTTTAACCGACTCCTTTGGGTAACTGCAATAACTACAATTTAAATTACAATAAACCTCTCCAAACACCAGATTAACTAAAAATATATTTTTATTAATATTTATTTTTTCCAACATTGTGGGTCTTGATGATTAAAATCATTATAATATCCATAAGTCACACTAGGACAACCACGACAAACATTTTTAAGCTGGCACCCCATACAACCTTTTATAAGGGTATTCTTACAAATATCGTTCGCAAACATATTTTTTTCGAACACATCTCGTAATGAGTTGTGTAAGATATTGCCAATAGGTAATTCGAGCTTTCGACAGGGTAAAATCTCACCATTCGGCAGTACGGTCATGTGTCTAATAACCATTCCACATCCATAACATATATTAGACAAATCTAATGATAACCTATTTTTCTCATAATACAACAGTTTCCAAAGATGATCCTTTTTACCAATTTCGAGTTTTGTATTTATTTTTCTTATAATTGCCTCTGCTCTTAATATTGATAATAGTAATTTTTTGTATTCAAGAGGCTTAATAACTTTTATTTTTTGATAAAGTGCAGAACCAATCGGTACAACTCTTGTGATATCGAACCGAGAAAGTTTTGTTTTGGCCAACAAATTAATCAATGGTACTACATCAGAAATATTATTTTTTGTGACTGTCATATTTACCACAGTTGTAATTCCATTATCTTCCAATAGATTAATAGCCTCGATAACCTTATTAAAGGTTCCGATACCTCGCGTTAATTCATGATTAATCTTAAGACCGTCTATACTTAATTGATAAAATTTAATACCACTTTTTTTTAAATAAAAAATGTTTTTTAAGGTTAATCGATGATAATTACCCATTATGGCAAAAACTATTCCTTTATCTATAGTCATCTTAATCATAGCTTTGAATGATTTATGTAGTAAAAAATCACCGCCAGTAAAATAAATTCTACCTCTAAGATTAAAATGACCAAGGAAATTCTTATAATTACTTATTCCTTTTTTAAACTGAGCAAGGGACATCTCTTGTTGTCTATCACGAATATAACAATGCTGACAATTCATCTCGCATCTATTCAAAACATGCCATTGCAGAGTGTAGTCTTTATGCGGTTTTAATTGCTCCTGTAACATATTTATGCCTAGTTAAAATAAATTCTTTGCTGTTATAAAATATTTTTTTTAATTGATCAATGTTTTTTTTCTTATTGAGTAGTGCGACAGGAACGATAGGAGCAATTTCCAACATCTTTTTTAATTGTTCATATGTTTTGTATATTTCAAAGAATTTAAATTCCCTTCCCTTTTTAAGTAATAGATTATTTTTTTCTAACTTAATATTAAAATCTTGGACACTTTCATGTTTCGGCAAATTAAAAATATTTTTTAGTTCGATAGCGTCTTCTTCACCATTTGTTAGATTTAAAAAATAACCTCCATTTTTCAAAACCCTTCTCATTTCTTTTATATTATCAGGTGCAAGCCTCTTTATCACAAGATCAAACGAATTACTTTTAAAAGTAATTTTATTTAGGTTTCCAAACAGGAAATTAATCTTGGGGTAATTTTGACAATTTTTCTTTGCAATCTTTAACATGTTGATCGAGGAATCAAGGCAGATCATTTTCTTATTTAGTGATCCCAACCAAAAAGGAACTACCCCTGTCCCCGTACCAATTTCCAAAATGTCTTCGGACTTAAGGATGTATCTTTCACACATGTTCATAAAAAATTGATTACCTTTTTTACCTTCTATTTTTACATCTAATCCTGATGATTTGATGTAATTGTCTCGCTTATTTGCTGAAATTTGATAAAATTTATTCATTTTTTTAATCTTTAATGACAATTTTCCTTGCAAGATTTATAAGTCTAGAATTATGTGCCCAGATAGGATAAAAATTATTTTTAGCAAAAATTTTATGGCGTAACTTAGAAGTACCAACGTAGGTACCACACTTAATCAAATCAAAATCCTTTATGTTTTTATTTAGGAATAAAAATGTTTTTTTATATAGCGCACCATAAATTAATAAGAGATTAACTTTTGATATATTCATCTTATTAACAGAATTAGGTATGACACCAAAGCGTTCGAGAATCCTCCTCATTAATTTATAGGTCTCAATATTTGTTTTATTCTGAGATTCACAACCCATTTCGAATCCAATACCATTTTTAGCAAATTTAATTAAACAATCATTATCAGAAAAAATGTAATTACTTAAGCCGAGTCTTGGTAATAATCTTTTTATTTCGAGACTATAAGTAGAAAATAATCCGTAAGGTTTAACAGGGAATGATGTTGTGTGAAAATCAAAATTATACTCTACCTGCCCAAGTAAAACTAACAGATAATTTGCTAACTCCTCTTCATACATACCATCCCTTTTGCCGGGGAAACATCGATTAAGATCTGTCTCGATAAAACGTTTATTGGACTTCAAAGCCTTTGTGTTTGCAATAATTATTCTAAAACTCTTAGCAATAGGTTTATTTTTTAAATACTCTTTAAGCATGTCAACCGCCTTAACTGGTGCATGTTCATCTCCATGGACACCTACAATAATATTGAACAAAACTGCTCCTTGCCCAAAAGTAGTTATTTTTACTAATGAATTAAAATCGATCATTGACTTAGTTTATTATTTATAAAACAATACTTATCCGTCTCTGATATTATATTATAATTACCAAACGAACGAGCACGACAACCTCCGCAGTTATTGGTGTATTTGCAGTTATTACAGACTCTTATTAATTTGCGTTCTCTTATTTTATTTGCCAAAGGGCTATTCCATATTTTAATAAAATTATCCTTCAAAATATTGCCAAAAACATAATCCGGAAAAAATGAACATGGTGTAACATTTCCAATCTCATCAATATTACATGTGAGTATAGCACCTGGACAACCGACTCTCATCATAGGTGGGTTATTTAACGGCGAAATCTGTTCTATACCTATTTGTATTGCAAACATGCTTTCAGCCATAACAGTCATCTTATTTTTATATTGTTCTTTTTTGTCTTTCCAAATCTTAATGTAAGGAGAAAAATCTTTAACTACCATATCTTGCATTTTTCTCCCCTCTCCTTGAGGTATGACAGTATTTGTCTTGTGGGCTGAAGCACCAAGTCTGTACGCAGTATCAATAGTTTTAGCATACTCTTTAGGAGTTTGATTAATCAAAGAAGTAACTAGAGTAAATTTAATTTTTTTATTAACAAGAAGGGGTAAATTTTTTACCATCGCAGCATAAGCACCATTCACTCCTCTAATTCTATCGTGCATTAATGATTTATATGAATCAAATGATACCTGCATATTTCTTAAACCTGCATTGTATAGTTTATTAATAATTGTCTTATTCATCAAAACAGTGTTCGAAGAAATTGTCGCTTTCATTCCAAGAGCAACAACAACTTTAATCATATCAAACAACTCGGGTTTAATAAGAGGCTCACCACCAGAAATATTTATATTAAAAACATTAAGTTTACGCAATTGTTTTGCAACTTTTGTAAACTGAGTTAATGAAATTGAATTTGAATTTTTATTTTTGCGATGACAATGGATGCAATTTAAATTGCAATTATTTGTAATTTGAAATGTTACATTTAAAGGATAAATAACTGTTTTTTTCCTATTAATTTTGACGCCCTTAATGCCTATGTATATTTCAATTATATTTTCTTTGATAAGCGTGTCTATAAATTCGAAGTTTTCACTATTAGTGTGAATAAATCCTTCATTCGATATATTTTTGGAAATATCTAAATCGTATATACGGAGTTCCTTCAAGATTGGGTGTAAAAACATAAAAGAGCCCATTTCTTTTCGCCAGTTAATATTTTTTTTAATGATATATATCATTTATGTAACCTTCATTAAAGCACTTTAGACAATATCTACAGAACAAAGATAATCACTATCATCCAGTTTATCATTTTTTGAATACGCGGCTGCACGACAACCACCACGACACACAGAAAGATGTTTGCACTTACCACATCTTCCATTTACATGATCTAGTTCTCTTATTTCTTTTAAAACTTTCGAGTTTTTCCAAATATAGGCAAGATTATTTTTGAGAATATTACCACAATTTAGAAGTGGTAGTTCCATGAAGGAACAAGGAAAAATATTTCCAAATGCATCAATACTACAAGTAGTTCTACCTGCAGAACAACCAAAATGGTTTATAGGTAACCACTCAATATTCTTTTGCTTTGGTAATACTAAATTCTCATTTAATTGAATATTAAGTTTCTTTTCTCTCCCTTTGCGTACTTGTAAATATGCATTTAATTTTCGCCACTCAACGCCTGATAACTGGAAGGATTCTATGTTCTTTCCTCTCCCAACGGACATTAGTGGTAATACACGATAGTGTTTCGCACCAATTTTTTTTGAATAATTAATAATTTTAGGTATTTCATCGATATTTATCTTATTAACAACAGTACACAGTGACAAGACAAACTCCTTGGACGCAGGTACAATATTACTCAAAACAAGATCTAAATTACCACCTCGTCTAATTCTTGAATAAGTTTCACTAGTAATACCATCCAGACTAATTTGGAGAAATTTTAAACCACTTTTTTTTAAATTTTCTCTCACAACTTGATTTAATAATGAACCATTACTAGTCATCTCAATAGTTAGACCTTTCTCCGCTGCATATTTAATTGTTTTATAAATATGGAGGTAAAGTACTGGTTCTCCACCACCAATGCTTAGGAATTCAGTCCCCTTTTTAGATAACTCATTTATTAATTTCTTTACTTTTGAAAATGGTAGCCCATTTATATTTGAAATATTAGATGAGGAATAACAATGAATGCAATTATAATTACATTTTGTTGTACATTCCCAGTATACTGTTCTTGGAAAAGACAAGCAATCTTTTGAGACAAAAGCATTTTTTACAAATTTAATATTACCTGTTTCAACCTTATTATTGGTTATAATACCATTATTTTCTAGTTCCCTGACAATGCTAACGTCTATTGATTTGTCTTTTGGCCAGCAATTATTCTTATTCAAAAATTTGAATATCACAAATAATTTATTATCAACAACAAATCGAAGCCCGTTTCTCAATAAAATTAAAGTACCGAAATGTTCCTTTCTTATTAGGATATTTTTCGTAAAGAAAATTTTCTTCTTCATATTATTTCAATAATAACATAATTTCAATATTATGCAACACTATTTCATAATTGACAATCTAAACATTTTGTGTATTATATGGACGTATGATTAGAATATCAATTGATCAGAAAAGGTGTGTTGGTTGTGGCTTTTGCATGAATAGTACTCTAAACTTATTTAAAATTGATACTAAAACCTTTAAAGCTAGGCTAAAACAAAAAAATAAACTTGTTAATTCATTATCAATAAATATATTACCTAAACAACAGACGGAAATTAAAAAAGCTATTAAAAACTGCCCTGCTCAAGCGATAACAATAATCAAATGAACAAAACTGATATTTATTTAGATAATGCCGCCACAACTCCAATTGATGAGGCCGTCCAAAAGTTGATCTACAAAAGTAATCGTATTTTTTATGGAAATCCCAGTTCTCTTCATAAACAAGGACGCCTGGCAAAAAAACAAATTGAAATAGCTAGAGCAAAAATTGCCAGACATTTAAATACTAAACATGACGAAATTATCTTTACTGGCTCTGGAACTGAATCTGATAATTTGACGATACTGGGGATAGCGCGATCTAACCAACATCATGGCAAACATATAATTATTTCCGCAATAGAACATAAGGCGGTATTGGAATCAGCTAATCGTTTAAAGGAGGAGGGATTTACCGTTTCTTATATGCCAGTGGATGAAGAAGGTATTATTGATGTAAACGAGCTTAAAAATTTAATCAGGGATGATACCATCCTTGTCTCGGTAATGTATGCCAACAATGAAATCGGCACTATTCAACCTATTCATGAAATAGCAAAAAAACTTTTACCTTTTAAAGAAAAAACCGGTTATCCCCTATTTCACACGGACGCCTGCCAAGCCGCTGGAACCCTTTCTTTAAATACTCAGGAATTGGGAGTAGATCTCTTAACTCTTAATGGTTCAAAAATCTATGGCCCAAAAGGTGTTGGTTGCCTCTACATAAGGCAAGGATGCCTTATACAGGCTCAAATCGTAGGAGGTGATCAAGAGAGTCACAAACGAGCTGGAACAGAAAATGTTTCTTTGATAATAGCCTTGGCGGAAGCTTTGGATATTGCTGTTTCTAAACAAGAAGCGGAAAATACAAGGCTAACTAAACTCAGAGATTATTTAATCAATAAAATTCGAAAATCTATTCAAGAAACCAGACTTAATGGCCATCCCACAAAAAGATTGCCTAATAATATTAATTTTTCTTTTGCAGGAATAGAAGGAGAATCTTTGGTCCTTTTACTGGATCAGGCAAAAATTTATTGCTCTACAGGTTCAGCTTGTTCCTCTTTAGATTTATCACCTTCTCATGTATTATTAGCTATCGGATTAACCTCGGAATTAGCCCATGGGAGTTTGAGAATGACCCTCGGTAGAAGCACAACTAAAAAAGATTTGGATGTCACCGTTAGCGAATTAACAAGGATTGTTAGTCATTTAAGAAAAATATCTGCAATAAAAATTTATGATAAAAAATAATAAACAAAAAACAAAAAGAAGGGTAACCGTTTCAAAGGAGGATGTTTTTGGATGGCTATACAATGATATCGTAAAGGAACATTTCATGAACCCTAAAAATTTTTTAGTGGATGAAAAAAAATACAAAGCTGATGGTGTTGGTATGGTGGGTAGTCCAGCTTGTGGTGACATGATGATAGTCTGGATTAAAGTAGATAAAAAATTACAAATGATTAAAGATTGCAAATGGCGAACATTTGGTTGTGCATCCGCTATCGCTTCAACTTCAATGATGTCGTTAATTGTAACTGAGAAAGGAGGAATGAAACTAAGCGAAGCTATTCACCTCAAACCAGAACAGATTGTCGATCGGCTCAAAGGTTTACCGGATCGTAAATTTCATTGCTCTGTTTTAGGTCAAGAAGCCTTAAGAAAAGCGATTAATGATTATCTAGACCATGCAAAAAACAGCAAACAAAAGTAAATTCCTAGTTTTTAAAATTAAAAAAGAGACTGAGGATATCATTACCATTTTTCTCTCTCCGATAGGTAAAAGTTTTACTTATCAGGCTGGGCAGTATGTGGCCGTATATTTGGGCAAAAATGATAATATACCAGGAAAATTTTATACTATCTCCAGTTCGACTTCAGAGAAATACCTTGCAATATCAGTCAAGAAGATAGGTCAATTTTCTTCTGCTATGCATAATTTAAAAGTTAAGGATATAGTATACTTATCCGGCCCTTTTGGCTGGTTTTATCCAGAAATAGAGATGAATAAAGTTGTTTTTCTAGCTGCAGGGATAGGCGTCACCCCTTTTTTGAGCATAATGAAAGATTACGCAAATAAAAATATCAAAAAAGAAATAGATCTTTATTATACAAATAAAACCTTTCAAGATGTTGCATTTTATGGAGATATAAATAATCTTACAAAAAATAAACCTTGGCGAGTTCATTATTATCTAACACAAAGCAAGACTAAACATGAATTAATTTCTAAATACCAACGAATTAAAGTTAGCGATCTTAAGAAAGATTTAACTAATTTAAAAAACAAGGACTATTACATCTGTGGACCAATTAGTTTTGTCTCCGACATAAGAAAACAATTAATAAAATTAAAGATTAAAGATTGTCATATATTTACTGAATCGTTTTATTAATATCTTTTTAGCTAACTCTAAAACCTTATCAACAAACTCACTTTTACCATCAATATAAGTATTCTTTCCTGTAGGGTCATCCTGTAGTAACTTTTCCTTTAATTTTTGATATTCATCTCTAAAATCCGGATGACTTCTTAAATAATTCCTAAACAATATCTGTCTTTCCCAAAAACTACCTTTATCTTTATAAGCAATAGAAAGATGAAACTCGGTTGGAGTACCTTTTCTAAATAGATGCCGTTCACCACTTGAACTTGGCTTATCGTATAAATAACCAAGTTTCTCAACTGATTCAATAAAACTATCCCCGTCCTCTCTTTTCTCTATCAAGACGGCAATATCAATAATTGGTTTTGAAGCTAATCCTGAAATAGAAGTACTGCCTATATGCTCAATAGCAAGAGCCTTATCGTTGAATATTTCTTGTAATTTGACCTTCTCAGCCTCAAATTTGCCCTTCCAGGAGGGTTGATATGGCATAAGTGTGGCATGCGAGTCTTTCATGTTATTTGTTTTTGAGTTCTAGATAAGCAGTCAAACAATGCTTAAGATATTCCACTGTTGTATATTTACCAATTTCAGACGGCTGTATCCAAGCATAAGCCTGGTGATCTTCATGATTCAGAAATATTTGAGTGCTTGAAACTTTGGCCCAAAAGATTAGAGCTACAAACTGTTTATCTTTTTCTGCATCTACCTTAGATCTATGAAAAAATAACTTAGGGCTGACAATATCAATCCCAGCTTCTTCTTTTGTTTCTCGTATCGCACCAACAACTGGATCCTCCCCATCTTCAAGCGTTCCACCCGGTATATCCCAATACTCAGGCAAAACGTCATCAGTTTTAGAACGCTGGAGAATAAGGACCTCTCCTTTATCGTTTGTTATAAGGGTATGTACAATTAATTCTTTTTGCATTATTTTAAATAAGTATTAATCAATTGGAAAATCTAATTGCTCAATTGGGATACCTAGGGATTTTCCATAATTCACGGCTTCAACCCAAGTTGATTTATTGGAAAAACTTAAGGTGAAGATTTTATTTTTAAAAATCACTATAACCTTATCTTTTCCTTGTTCCCAAAGATGAATATACCAAGGTTCATTATTTAGGGCTTCGGAGAGCTCTCTAATCCTACCCTCGTCTATTTGAATGGAGTGCAGTACCCAGGTTCCAGCCTGCCAAGTTTTATCAATCTTAAGTGTCTTTAAAATATTCTTATTCGCTAAACTATTTTCTATTATTGTTCCTTTTAACATTTTATTTTCTTTAAAATTAAATTGGCGGTTTCTTCCGGTGTCTGGTCTGTATTATCAATTATAACTCCAAAATTTGGTTTATGAATACCAATATCATAATGGTGCTGAATTCTTTGACTTTCCCAAGCAGTTAACTCTCTGGTCCCACGATTCATTAGGGCTTTCTCTAGCTTTGGTGATAGGGTGAAAACGTGAGTTTCAATATCCAAATCCTTTAGTCCGGCGACAAAATAATCATAATTCTTCTGAGACAAAGGATATGGGACTATAACGTTCAAATTCTTTGCTATGAAGTTTCTGATGACAGTAAGGGTATTTTCGAGGTTTAGAGGTATAGCTTCGTCAATTGGCATCCATTCAATCATGGCATGGAAAGCATCTATCTCCACTAGTGCGACATTTGACAGCTCTTTAGCTAAGAAAGTTGCTACTGTACTTTTACCTGAATTTATTGAACCATTAAGAAATATGATCATATTTTTGTTTTGAGGTTATATTGAAAATAATATTCCACCGATTACTAGCATAGTTATGCCAATTACTTTTTTGACAAGAGTGACTTTGGTAATATCTTCACTTACAGCTTTTTGTGATTTAAAGAATTTTGTCAGTATAATGGCACCCGCGAGAATAAAGAAAGGCTGAGTACTGACAGTACCTTGGACGAGAGCAACCGGGAAGTAAATGAGAGATACGCACATCGTAATATCGGCGACGAGGTTGGTGAGCTCTCCGACAATTTGGAATTTCAATCTGGTTCTTAAACCAAGAAGGAAGCCGTGCAATTCCTTTCTAATAAGTAAAATAGGTAGGGACCAAAGTGTTTTACCAGCTACAGTAAGGAAAATTGCCGAATATGGATCAATACCTCGTCCAAAATAGGCAAAAATCACTTCATAAATCGCAAAAAAGGCCGAGCAAAGCATCATAATACCAAAAAGTCCCTTTCTAAATTCCCCTCTTTGATAGGATAAGATAAAGCCACCGAGCATTACAAAGAGAATCGCAGCGATACTACTTAGACCAAGTTTCTCACCTAGAAATAGCCAAGCGCCGACGAGACCAAACATCGGTACGATTTGAAACCAAGGAATGATATTGCTCGCCTCTTCTTTTTTGAGAACCCGCATATAAAGAAGGATGGCAATATTGTAAGTAAGTTCGTTTAGAAGAATGGCGATGACATTTTGCCAACTACCAATAGATCGTCCAGAAAAATAAACAAAAACACCGAGTGGAATTATAAAAATAAAACCAATTACCGAACCAAGGGCCATCAACGCCAAAGGGCGTGAATCTCCTCGGCGGCCGTGAAGCTGAATTTTGTCTACCAGATTGGCGACAGCATAAAGCATCGGAGCGATTAAAACAAAAATCCATTTCCAATCCATAATTTGTGTATCATAACATAATATTAATGAATAGTTAAAAATATATGACAAAAAGAAAACCTCGCGACACAGAGTGTGTATCGCGAGGTTTGTATTCCTCCTTTATGGTCAGATGGACATCAATATTCCACCCAGAACCAATAAACTTATACCGATTGCTTTCCTTGCAATGGTAACTCCAGTGATATCTTCACAAACAGCTTTCTGCCAGGGGCAAAATTTTGTCAGTAAGATAGCACCGATTAAGATAAAGAACGGTTGAGTACAGCACGCACCTTGCACCAAAGCTACCGGGAAGTGCAAAATGCAGACGCACATAGTGATATCAGCGAAGAGATTTGTCAGTTCGCCAACCGTCTGAAACTTTAGTCTGGTTTTTAAGCCGAACATAAAGCCAGACCGCTCTTTTTTGCCGACAAGAATCGGCAAGGACCACAGTGTTTTACCGGCTACAGTCAGGAAAATCGCTGAGTAAGGGTCGATATCTCGGCCAAACTCCGCAAAAATCACTTCGTAGATGGCAAATACTGCCGAACAGAGCATCATTATCCCAAACAAACCTTTTCTGAACCCCTGCTTCTGATATGACAGGACAAACCCGCCAACCATCACAAGGATAATGGCCGTAATACTGCTAGCTCCCAGCTTTTCACCAAGAACCAACCAGGCACCAACCAGACCGAACATCGGAACTGACTGGAACCACGGTATTACATTGCTCGTCTCTTCCTTTTTGAGGACCATCATGTAGATAAAAATCGCTACATTGTAGGTTAGCTCATTAGCCAGTATGGCGATGATCTGGTGCGGTTCACCGAGCGAACGCCCAGTAAAATACACAAACAGACCAAGAGGAATAATAAAAGCAAAGCCGATTACCGAACCGAGTGCCATCAAAGCCAAAGGCTCTGAATCTTCAGAATCACCGTGAAGCTGAAGTTTGTCCACCAGATTGGCGACGGCATAAAGTATCGGCGCAATCAAGACGCAAATAAATGTGATGCTCATTCGGCACCTCCTTCTTTAAATATTGTTATAAATTACAATGTACAAATTTCTATACTCTTCGTTGTCAATGGTAGCACTTTTGCTCTATTTTGTCAAGATATGAGTAAATACCCCATTTTTAATTGTTTATCATATATATTTAAGATATAATATTCGCACGATGAATATTTTATTTGTATCAAGTGAGTGCATAGCCGGTAACCTGGCTATTTTGCTAAAAAAAGAAGGACACAATGTCAAACTATTTATAAAAAACAAGGACGATCGACGTAACTTTGACAATTTGGTTGATAAAGTTGATTCCTGGAAAGATGAGTTGGACTGGGTTGGCAAGGACGGCTTGATTATTTTTGATGATATTGGTTTCGGTAAGACTCAAGATTTACTTCGAAAAAAAGGCTACAAAGTATTTGGTGGCTCAGCTCTAGGAGACAAACTAGAGCTTGAGCGTGAATTTGGTCAAAATATTTTTAAGGAATATGGGCTAAATACAGTCGAATTAAAAGACTTCAATGATATTGAGGAGGCAATTTTTTATATAAAAAATGACCCTAAAAAGTGGGTGGTCAAATGCAACGACCACAGCAATAAATTTCTGACCTACGTCGGTGAATTTGATTGCGGAAAAGATACCGTGAGTGTCTTGAAAAATTATTTTAATAACCGACACATAAACAGAGAGCGAATAACTCTTCACGAAAGAATTGACGGTGTGGAGATGGGAGTTGGTAGATATTTTAATGGTTCTGATTGGGTGGGTCCGATTGAAATCAATTTTGAACATACCAGGATGTTTCCCGGTGATGTTGGTCCGATTACTAGTGAAATGGGTACTCTGGCTTGGTACGACGGAGATGAAAATAATAAATTGTTTGTCGAGGTTTTAGCCAAACTGAAGCCATATTTGCAAAAAATTAATTTTCGTGGGGATTTTGAAGTAAATTGTATTGTAAATGAGAAAGGCGTTTTTCCTCTTGAAGTCACAGCAAGGATGGGCACACCGATAGTTCACCTACAGACTGAATTAAATATTTCTCCGTGGGGTGAATTCCTTTACGCTGTAGCGTCAGGTGAAAAATATGATTTGAAATATAAAAAAGGTTATGGAGTAGTAAACCTAATTGCGACTCCCCCATTCCCTTATGGTAAAAAACACAGCAAGGAAACACTTTATGGTATTAATATTTATTTTGATAAATTAAGTGCTGTGGAAATGAAGAGTGTGCACCTAGAAGGTGTGTCCAAGCGTGTGGGTAAAGATGAAGGACAATATTTTATCTCAAGCGATGACGGTTATATTGCTTATACCACGGCGGTGGCTGATGTAGTGGCAAAAGCTCGAGAGAAAAGCTTGGATATTATTAAAAAGATAATTATTCCTAAGGCCTTTTATCGAAATGATATTGGCGAGGATTTTGAAGAAAAAAATTCTGATTTGAAAAAGTGGGGGTATATTAAATAAATTTAACTTTATCTGATAGTAGGTTTCCGCTATTTAAGTCTATTTGAATCTGTGCTGGTAATAATTTTTTATTATCATTCTTCCCTATCCAGCAGATTTCTACGAGTTCGTGGCTGTGTGTGCCAGTTAGTTTCTCGGCGTTATAATAATCGGCCGAGTTGATAATCTCAAAAAAGAATTCAATATTTTGCACACCATCCTTAATGAGGTTGTTTATATACAGTAATTTTCCAATTTTTGGTTTGATTCCTAACTCCTCGATGATTTCTCTTTCCATACAGTCGAGAATATTTTCTCCCCACTCGAGATGTCCGCCAGGCAGAGCATAATAGTCATTTATTACGGTGTGTTTAACAACCAAGATTTTATCCTGGTGAATAATCACCGCCCGGCATCTGATATCTGTTAATTTATTTGTATTAGTCATTTTACTTAAGAATTTTTAAACACTCTTTAATAAATTCAGAGAAATCGTCCTTGTCTATCACTAATTTAGTATACAAATCTTCAATTGTTTTTGTGATTGTTTCGTTGTTTATTTTAAGTTTTTTATGTTCAGGATAGTAATCATCCTTTACACCGATTATTTTTAGTATTCTCGCGTCGTGAGATATAACAACCGCAACAAACTCGCTGAGCAACCATTCAGTATGTGGAGCCTCATATTTCTCCTTGCTTGTTTTAGGAAATACTGACTTTAGTTTTTTGAAAAATAGGAAATGAGATAATTCGTGAGCAATTATCGTGTTTGAATTACTACGATCATGAGTTACTACAAAACTCCATGAACTGAGATACCTTGGGCATATAGGATTCAGAGAAACATAGGCAATAATCTCTTTTTTGGGCCAATCCGTTTGTATTATTTTTGGTAATTCCTCTAAATATGCTTTTTCTACTTTCCTCCAACTGCCCTCTATCTTTTCCAAATTACTAACCAGTTTATTACCAAGTTCTGTTCTAATTTTTAAAATTTCATTTTTAATCGCCACCAGCTTTTTCTTTTTTGTCTTAATTTTTATAATTTTCAAAAATGCTGGGTATTTATCAGTTATCATCTTACCCCAATCTCCTTTTAGAAAGTCATAAAACATCTCCGTTTCAAGTTCTATCGGTATTTGTTTGAATTTTATTGTTGTTAACGGGATATTTTTAGCCATTATATTTAAATTGGTTTGGTAAATATTCTACTTTTGAATAAACCCTCCAGCTTGGAGCTCCCAGAGATCCTTGTAGAGACCGCTGTCTTTGTTTGATAATTCGTCGTGAGTACCATCCTCAATCACCTTTCCGTCCTTCATCGCGATAATTCTATCCATTTTTCTGATTGTGGAGAGTCGATGGGCAATAACAATTGTCGTACAGTTTTTCATGAGGTTATCCAAGGCACTCTGAATAAGTGCCTCAGAATGAGAATCCAGGCTGGATGTCGCTTCGTCCAAAATAAGGATTGGGGCATGTTTTAATATAGCTCTAGCAATAGCTACGCGCTGTCTTTCTCCACCCGAGAGCTTGATTCCTCGCTCCCCGACATAAGTCTCGTATTTCAGTGGTAAGGCCTCAATAAACTCATCACAGTGGGCTAGACGAGCTGCTTCTTTGACCTCATCATCGGTCGCGTCTCGGCGGCCATAACGAATATTTTCCATTAGGGTTCGGTGGAAAAGGACAGGGTCCTGAGGTACTAAGCTGATATTCTCACGGAGACTGTCCTGGGTTACTTTTTGGATATCTTGCCCGTCGATTTCAATTCTACCGTTCGTTAAATCGTACAGACGCATAATTAAACGCACAAAAGTTGTTTTACCTGCTCCAGATGGCCCGATAATAGCAATTTTCTCCCCAGGTTTGATTGTAATGTTTAGGTTAGGAATCACTTCTCTGTTTTCATTGAAATTGAAACTTACATCTTTGAAAGCAATTTCGGCTTGACTAACCTTTAATTTTTTAGCGTTTGAAACATCTTTTATTTCATATGGTGTGACCAAAATTTCAACCATTTCCTTGGCATCGGCCAAACTCTCATAAATTTTTCTAACAAAACGATTAAAACCCCAAAGTTGTTGAGCTAGACCGATAATGTATGTTTGAACCAAAACAAAGGTACCGATAGTAGTCAGGCCTTGATCCCAATATTTTATGACATAATAAAATATAACGAATTCGATTACGGCAATAAGTAAGGTCTGGATTCCATCAACAATATCTCCCAGAAACCACGAAAACCCAAGTTTTTTTGCTTGGTCATTCGTTACATCTTTAAAGTTTTTTGATTCAAATGTTTGACCAACAAAAAGAGAAACGGCGTTGTTATTTGTAATAGCGTCAGACAAGTAACCTGTAGTTCTGGAATCAGCTTCGGCTACAGCGATGTCATATTTTAATTTCCAGCGAGAGAAGAACACGTTGAAAGTTCCGAAAGTAACTACCCAGATCATTAAAGCAATTGAAATAATCGGTGCTACAAACCAAGTCACAATCAATGAACCAACCACTGTAATGATTAGCGGCATAATACTAAAAATTACACTATCGGTAATTCCTTCAAAAGATCGGCTGAATCTGTTTACCCTCTGGACCAAGCTTCCAGAAAAATTATTAGTAAAAAAGGAATATGAATGATTGACCATATAATCAAAGGCATTCTGTTTCAATACCGCCATGGTTTTTGATTGTAAAATGATAAAGCAGTTCATACCAACACGTCCCAGGACCCAAATAATAAGTCTGAGAATTAAAACTAAGAGTATTATATTAATCAGAACTGAAACTGACGATAATTTATTTTGAACATCGTCTAGACTATCGAAAAAGAATTTATAACATAAAGGAACAAAAACGCTGATAATTTGGCCCACAAAAAGACTGATATACGAAATCCAAAAAAGCGTTTTTCTAGGTCTGATACCTATCCAAAATTGCTTAAGTATTTGGCTGACTTTAATATTTTGTCCAGTTTTCATATTTTATTTTCGTCTTATCTCTAGCCAATCTGGGACTGGAGTGAAGGTAATTTGCTCCCAGCTATCTATTTCATCCTCTGTTACGTCAAATAATGCCTGATAAGCTGTTTCTACGCTTCCGTGAAGAGCTTTAGACCACTCAAAACCGAGTAGATCTGATACTTTACGTATTTCCTCCTCTGTTTCGGATTCAATTTCAACAAAAGTGGGTATCCAGGGCCAAGTATCGATGGTTATCTCCGAACCACCAAGGGTCCATTTTTCGCGCTTAGTTTCCTGATATGATTTACTGTCAAAACCGCAGGCCTGCAAGAAATCACACATAACTTGAAAATCACTAACGTTTAAGGTAATTTCTTTTGTGCCGTGGAGTGAACGATCAACAAGTTTTTTGTAACTAAGGGTAATTTTACCGTCACCTTCGTCACGCACTCTTACCCAAGCACCATCCTTCCTTAATCGCTCATCGGTATAGTCGAAAACTTTTCTTTTCATAAGTCGTTCGGGATATTCCAAAGTTGCTCCAATTTTCTTTAGTTTTGCGCGAATTTCATCCGGCTTTACATCCAGAAATTTTGCTTCGATTTCAGTTTTCATAGTTTCGTGATTATATCACGAAATTTTATCTTTTTATATAAGTTTTTATGAAGAATTTAGATTTCTTCTGGGGTAAGTTCTTCAGTGCTAGTAGCCTGTTCAAGATCGGTTTCAATCAGAATTTCTGGTTTATTTGTTTCTTCTAGAAAAAAGGTTTCATCATTTATAAGACTTCCCTTTTCAATTGAGCAAGTTTCCGCTTCATCAAGGTTACTTAAATCACAATTTGTGTATGAACAATTTGATTCACCTTCTAAGCAAGACAATTCTTCGCCACAGTCTATTTTTTCATCTGTTTGTTCACAAGCGTAAATGTTTGCCGCTTTTTTGCTGATTATTTTATAGTCGTAGGACTCTTCAGGAACGCATTCGTCATCTCCTTCATCGCAAGTAACACCTTCATAGTGAAAACAAGATTCCTGTGCTGGGTCACAAAAAACCTCAGCAATTATCTGGTAGTCTTTTTGTATAACTATTCTAGAAAAAGTAAAACCGACAGAACCAACAATCAGCAAAATAAAAATAGTGTAAAAAATGCGATTACTCCAGGTCGACTTGTTTTCAGAGTTTTGTTCATTCATTTGATTATTATATACCGATTATTTTTTCGGAGCAAGAATATCTATATCTGGATTGCTTCGTCGAAGACTTCTCGTAATGACGGAGGAAGACAAAAAAGGGTTTGGCGCAGCCAAACCCCTTTTTTGTTCTTTCTTTACAAACCCTCTTTCTGGAGTTCCTCAATCGCCTTTTTTGCTGCTCGCGATAAGTGAGTAGGCATTTTAATCTTTACTTTCACCAGCATATCGCCACGATGTCGACTGTCTATCGGAACACCTTTTTCTCTCACACGGAGTGATTCACCGTTATTTATACCCTCTGGAATTTTTAATTCAATATCGCCATCGAGAGTTTTTAATGGATATTTTATTCCTAGTAGAGCATCAGAAAGCTTAATATTTATTTCAGTCAAAATATTTTTACCTTCTTTTTTGAATAGTGAGTCTCGGCGAACAGAAATATTTATATAGAGGTCGCCATTTACACCATCCTTTATTGCCTCACCAGCACCAGTTAGTCTGACAGTCTCGCCATGATTTATATCTGCAGGAATTTTCACACTAATTTTTTCCTGCTTTTTTATTGTTCCCATACCATGACAGGTGGCACATTTTTCTTTCGGAATCTTTCCGACGCCAGCACATTTATCACAAACAGATTCGGTGACAAAGTTACCTAGAATAGAGCGTCTTGTTTCCTTTACTTTGCCTTTGCTACCACACTGTGAGCAACTGGTCATTTCTACACCCTTTTTCGCTCCAGAGCCCCCACAATCGTTGCAGATAGACGGTTTAGTTAGAGAAAACTCTTTTTCAACGCCAAAAACTGCTTCTGAGAAAGTTATTTCCAGGTCTACTTTGATATCTTGACCCTTTTTTACTCGTTGTCTCCTGCCACCTCCGCCACCAAAGAAATCTCCAAAAATATCACCAAGATCAAATTCAAAATTATTTCCACCTTGACCTTGAGTGAATTGGGAAAAATCAAATCCACCAAAGTCCTGACCCTGGAATCCACCATAACCTCCTCCACCAGAAGGACCAGCTGAGCCAAAAGTGTCGTACTGCTTACGCTTATTATCATCACCTAAAACACTATAAGCTTCACTTATTTCCTTGAATTTTGTTTCGTTACCACCACCTTTGTCTGGATGGTATTGATGCGCCAACTTTCTAAAGGCGGATTTAATCTCGTCTTTAGAGGCTGATTTTGAAACCCCTAATATTTGGTAATAATCTTTTGGCATTTATTTTAATTTATTGAGTCACTGGATTCCCGTTTCCACGGGAATGACAGAAATGGATTCTATTTACTTTCTTTGAAGTCGGCGTCGCGAACATTATCCTCCGGGCCTTTTCCCCCATCTTTCTTTTCTTCATTTGGTTGTGCTCCAGGGGCTGATTGCTGTGCTTTCATCATCGCTTCACCGATTTTCTGCATTTCACTTGATAAAGCTTCGGTTGCTTTTTTAGTTGCTTCAATATCATTTCCATCTTTAACCTTCTTCAAATCAGCAATTTTATCTTCGACACCTTTGATTAATACAGCATCAACTTTGCTACCGTTATCTTTGATAGCTTTTTCTGCGGTATAAATCATCTGTTCAGCCATATTCTTGATTTCGATTTCTTCCTTTTTCTTCTTATCTTCTGCTTCATGAGCAGTAGCATCGGCGGTCATTTTCTTAATTTCATCCTCAGTTAAACCAGAGCGTGCCTCGATTCTAATAGACTGTTCTTTGCCAGTGCTTTTATCCTTAGCTTTGACGGAAAGTATACCGTTGGCATCCACATCAAAGGAAACCTCAATTTGAGGCATACCACGAGGTGCTGGCGGAATACCATCAAGAATAAATCTACCCAAGCTTTTATTGTCATGAGCGAGAGTCCTTTCTCCTTGGACAATGTGAATCTCAACTGAGGTTTGGCTATCAGCGGCAGTTGAGAAGGTCTGACTCTTTGTTGTCGGGATGGTAGTATTTTTCTCAACAAGTTTTGTTGCAACACCACCCATAGTTTCAATTCCAAGTGATAGTGGAATAACATCGAGAAGCAAAATATCTTTTACATCTCCACGAAGAATTCCTCCTTGGACTGCGGCACCTAGAGCCACCACTTCGTCAGGATTTACAGAGAGATTTGGTTCTTTACCAAAAATTTCCTTCACTGCTTTTATAATTGCCGGCATTCTAGTCTGTCCTCCAACCATCACTACTTCATCAATATCTTCAACTTTGAAGGGCGAAGCCGCGATTGCTCTTTTGGTAATTTCAATAGAGCGGTCAATAAATTCTTTGGTTAGATTTTCCAAAGTCGCTCTGGATAGTTTAATCAATAGGTGTTTTGGTCCATTGGCATCAGAAGTAATAAATGGAATATTTACTTCGGTCTCCATGGCAGTAGAAAGCTCTATTTTAGCTTTTTCAGCTGCTTCATCTAGTCTTTGTAGAGCCAAGGCATCCTTTCTCACATCAATACCAGTTTCTTTTTTGAACTCATCAGCAACCCAGTCGATAATTTTTCGATCAATATCTCGTCCACCTAGGTGTGAGTCACCGTCGGTAGATTTTACTTCCACAATATCGGCGCCAACCTCTAGAATGGAAATATCGAAAGTTCCACCTCCAAAGTCATAAACGGCGATTTGTTCATTTTTCTTTTTGTCGAAACCATAAGCCAAAGCTGCTGCTGTAGGCTCATTGATAATTCGGAGAACGTTTAGACCAGCAATCGTTCCGGCATCTTTTGTCGCTTGTCTTTGTGAGTCGTTGAAATATGCTGGCACAGTAATAACCGCATCGGTTATTTTTTCACCGATTTTTGCCTCAACGTCGTTCTTTAATTTCTGAAGGATCATCGCCGAAATTTCTTCTGGTTTAAAAGCTTGGTTATTCATTTTTATTGAGACGCCACCAGTTGGAGCTTTTTCAATATCAAATGACACTCCAGCTTTATCTTTTTGTACGCCCGGATCATCATAGTTGTGTCCCATAAATCTCTTTATCTGGAAAACAGTATTCTTGGGATTAGTCACTGCTTGTCTGCGAGCTAGCTGACCAACCAAGCGTTCTCCGGTTTTCGCTGTAGCAACAATTGACGGAGTGATTCTCGCTCCTTCAATGTTCTCAATTATTTTAGGTTTGTCACCCTCCATCACCGCTGCTGCACAAAAAGTAGTTCCTAAGTCGATTCCAATTATTTTACTCATGATTTTGTATATTGTTGTTAGTAGATAGTAGATTGTAAAAACAATGTACCAATCTAGATTTGATAAATTTTAATAAAAGTTGTAAAAACTATCGATAATAAAATACAGATAAAATAAAATCATAATTCAAATTTTAGTCTGAAATATGATACTTACATCAATATTTAAAAAGATGGAGCGCGAGTCGGTTGGCTCACGACAAAACTAAAATCATTAGAAAAAGTATCACGTATAAAGTAGTAAGTAGATAGTATTGGAGAAAAATAAGCGGGACTTTTTATACAAGGTAAACACAATATTTCTGATTGTTCAGTTTGAATATCCGCTAACAATTTACCGGAGACAGCCTTGGCGATGATATGACCATTTATTTCAACCAATTCAAAAACAACAAGACCCCAAGCACCGTTTGGTAATTGGACAGCCTTTTGTATGTATTTAGGTTGTTTTTGTATTGCTAACATGGGTTTATAGGCCAATTATAACACCCTCTAACTGAATTTCAAGTCAAAAAGGGTTAGTACTTTAAATTACTTCTTAAATTCGGCCGAAATTTGCTAATTTCGACACGAATTTAAACGCTTTTAAATTCGCCGACTACAACCTTTGGGGCAATAATCACCTTTTCATTCATTGTATATCCCTTCTTTTTTACAGCGATAATCTTACCGTCATCGCTTTCTTTATCGGTGTTAATCACCTCTTCAGCAATATGCAGTTTAGGATCAAATTTCTCCCCAATTTTAGGGGTAAACTCCTTCAAACCGTTATCGTCTAAAATTTTTACTAATTGTGAGTGAATATATTCGACACCGACTCGCCAATTTTCTGGGACAGAATTCCACTGCTCTTTATTCATAAAAGCCATATCAAAACTATCAAGCACGGTGAGCATTTCCTCCAAAAGGCTTTCATTGGCAAATTTTATATAGTCCTTCCTCTCTTCCTCTGAACGTTTTTTGAAATTGATAAAATCCGCTCTCTCTCTTTGCCAGCCGTTCATATACTCATCCTTTTCTGCTGTCAGTTTTTTGATTTTTTCCTTTAGCTTGGCAATTTTTTCTTTAGGATCGGACATATTGTCGCTATCAATACTAGCGTCATAAACCACCTCTGAGATTTCTTCTTCGGCTACTGCTTCGTCTTTTTTTATTTCGTCATTATCTTTGTTCATATTTTTGATTATAGCAAAATTATCGAAATAATCAAAAATCCAGTATTTGGCTGGATTTTTGGTTTTGTTTTTCTAGAGTGTTTACGACTATCTCTTTGACCACTGTGGAGCCTTTCTTGCCTTCTTGAGACCGAATTTGCGTCGTTCCTTGGCTCGGGGATCTCTTTTTAGATAACCAGCCTTCTTCAAGTCTTTTCTTAGGGTCGTATCATGAACTATGAGGGCTCGAGCGATAGCGTGACGAATAGCTTCAGCTTGGGAATTTACTCCTCCACCTTTTACCATCACAGTCACAGTAAATTTTTCTTCTAACTTGGCAGTAGCAATAGCATCTCCAACTATCGCTCTCTGTTCAGCAACTTTAAAATAGTCCTCGATTGATTTGTCGTTTATTACAAAAGAAGCTTTTGCGCTCGGAGTAAGTCTTACTCTCGCAATAGATGTTTTTCTTCGGCCAACTGTCTCTATGTATTTGTTATTTGTTTCTTCTTTCATACTATTCTTTTATGATTAAATTCTTCAAGATTAATTTTTTAAGCTTGTTATTGTGAATCATTCCACTAACTGCTTTTTCTAAAACCTCGGAATAACCTTTTTTAATGGCTATTTCACCCAAAGTCTTCTTTCGGAGACCACCTGGGAAACCAGTATAGTTTGTATAGACCTTGGTTGTGGATTTCTTCTCAGAAATATCCATTTTTGATGAATTTGATACTTCAACCTTTACATCAGCAACCTCATTTTTTTGAAAATTAGGGTTTGTCTTACCAATCAAAATACTAGCTATTTCAGAAGCTACTCGTCCCAACTTTTTACCACTGGCATCAATTTTATATTCTTTCATATTTTTATTTATACAAATTCTATCTGAGCAACTTTTGCGCCGTCGTTTTTTCGATCAGCAAGTTTGGTAATTCTCAAATACCCTCCATTTCGATCTTTGTATTTTGGAGCGATGGTATCTACTAGCACTTTTGCACTAGCGGGGCCAATCTTTGAGCTTATAAATCGGCGAGCCGCGACGTCACCAGTTTTTGCCTTAGTGACTAGCTTTTCTACAATCGGTCTTAAAACTTTTGCTTTGGTTGTGGTAGTTTTTATCTTACCATCTCTGATCAAAGAAACAGTCAAAGTCTTCAAAAGAGCGTTTCTGACGTTCATATCCCTGCCTAATTGTTTTGTTTTCTGTGAGTGAATCATATTTTTAGTTTATCTGTAAGATATAACTTTTTATTTTAGTGTTATACCAAAATTAGACAAGACTTTTTTAATTTCTTGAATTCCTTTTAAACCTAAACCTTCGATATCGTCCAAATCTTTTTCTTTCTTTCTTGCCAAACCGCCAACAGTTCTAATGTTGCCGTTGGAAAGTGCATTTATGGTACGAGCAGATAGGTCAAGGGTCTCGATTCTGGTTTTTAGGAACTCAGCGTCTACCTCCTTGGAATCACCTTCCTCCTCTTTTACCTCTTTCACAACAATTTCTGGCTCCTTGAAACCGACAATTGCTTTTAGCTGGCTAATCATAATAAGTATAGACTCTTCCAAAGCTTCCTTTGGGGTAATGGTACCATCAGTCTCGATAAACAATTTTATTTTATTGAAATCTGTTCGATCACCAACACGCATATTTTCTACTTCGTAGTTCACTCTTCGAATTGGGCTAAAAATAGCATCCAAAGCAATGTGACCAATCTCAGTTCGGTCTTTTTGTAAAATTTCTTTTGGAACATAGCCTAGGCCTTTCTCGATTTTCATTTCGATAGAAAGATCAGCTGTTTTGCTACCGACGCTTGCAATGTAAAGGTCAGGATTGAGTATCTCAACTTGTCCTGGAACTTCAATATCACCGGCGGTGACATCCTTGATACCCTTGATTTTTAATTCGATAGTTTGTGGTTCATCGGTAAGCATTTTAATTCTAACCTTTTTCAAGTTTAGAATAAGAGTAATAACATCTTCTTTGACGCCAGGAACGGCTGAAAATTCATGATCAACTCCAGCGATTTTCACTGAGGTTATTGCTACGCCAGGCAAAGAAGAAAGAATAATTCTTCTTAGGGAGTTACCCAAAGTATGTCCATATCCAGGATAAAGACCGTCAATCTCATATGTTCCTGAAAATCCTTCCTCCGAGACGATACGTGGCTTAGAAGGTAGTAATACTTGTTTATTTTCTGACATAGGCTTACTTTTTATTAATTAAATTATAAAAATGAATAAATATTATAAACTATTTTTAAATTAGGCGCAAGTTTATCGACTATAAAAGTTTAGGATGGCGGTTGAATCAAAGTTGGTTTCAATTGGAGCTAGTTTTGGTGCACCTTGAACCTTGCACTCCTTTTTTACGATATCAAAAGCTAACCAGGAAGGATAATTGTGGGTTTTTAGTTTCTCGTCAACGTTGGCAAATAGACCCTTTTTTGCACTGCTTTCTCTAATTGTAATCACGTCTCCAAGAGATACTCCATATGATGGGATAGTAACCTTTAAGCCGTTTACCTTGATGTGACCGTGGGAAACCATTTGTCTAGATGCCTGTCTTGAAGGAGCAAGCCCTAGTCTGTATACAACGTTATCCAATCTAGACTCCAATATAGAAATAAGCTTTTCAGGAGAGTTCGCACCAGCTTTTTCCAAAATACTCTTCACGTATTTAGCAAACATTCTTTCGCTAACACCATAAGTAGCTTTAGCTTTTTGTTTTTCGAGCATCTGAAGACCAAAATCACTCTTTGGGCGAGGTCTCTTCTCTACTTTTCTTCTAGCGTCTCTTTCAGCAAATTTTTGGCTTTGAGTTTTATCAAAAATATTTACTCCGAGTCGTCTAGCTACTTTGTATTTTGGTTTGTTTATCATCCCAGTTTAATAATTTATTTCTATTATTTATCTTATAATTTGTCTCCGCGATTTTAAAACGTGACAAGTTTGATTTTAAACTCTACGTGGTTTCTTAGGTTTTGGTCCATTGTGAGGCACCGGAGTGGTGTCTTTGATAGAATTGATAGTAAAACCTTTGGTAATAAAACCTCTGATAGCTGATTCTCTACCTGAACCGACTCCTTTAACAACGACATCAATTTCTTTTAGACCAAGGTCAAAAGCTTTTTGTCCTAGAGTTTCACCTATCTTTGCAGCGGCAAATGGTGTCCCCTTTTTTGCTCCACGGAAACCCAAAGATCCGCTTGATGACCACATCAAAACGTTACCAGACTTGTCTGCTAGGGAAACCTTGGTGTTATTGAAGGTAGATTCGACATACAAAATACCAAAGCTAATCTTTTTTTTGCTTGATGCTTTTAGCTCTGCTTTGTTTTCAGCAGCCCCCTTCTCTCCTTCTGTTTTTACAATTCTTTTTTTACCCATTTTATATTATTATTTTATTTCTTCTCAGCGGCTTTTCTACCAGTACCCATAGTTTTTCTAGTATTTCCTCTAAGGGTTCGAGAGTTGGTTTTGGTTCTTTGTCCACGAGATGGGAGTTTCTTGGCGTGTCTGGTACCTCGGTAAGACTTGATATCCTTGAGTCTTTTAATGTTTCCTGAGATTTCTCTTTTTAAATCTCCCTCGATCTTCTTGGTTTCAATGATTTTTCTAATAGTATTTTCTTCCTCGGCGGTAATTTCGGTAGGCTTTTTATCTCCGCTAACTTTTGCCTCCTTTAAAATAGCTTTTACTAAAGACAAACCCATACCGTAAAGAACGGTTAGGCCTACTTTCAATCTTTTATTGTCTGGTATGGTGATTCCTGAAATACGCATAAATTAAAATTAATCTTGGCGATTATAGCACAAGTGTTCTTATAAAGCAACGATTTAACCTTGTCGTTGTTTGTGTCTTGAGTTGGCAGTACAAACAACCATAACTCGTCTCTTTCTTCGTACGACCTTGCATTTTGGACATATTTTTTTAACAGATGCTTTTACTTTCATTTTATTATCCTGTTTTATTTATTAAAAAATCGATTATTTACCCGCTAAAGTTTTTTACTTAATAAAAATTATCTATTTGCGAAATTTACAGTTCCAAACCCACCCTTATTAATTTATCCTCTCTCTAGAAAAATTTTCTCGGGTGAATTAATACCTCTTCATAATTCTACCCTTGCCGCCGTATTCATCTACCTCATAGGAAACCTTATCACCAATCAAAACTCTAATTCTGTGCATCCTCATTTTTCCAGAAAGAAAACATAAAACCTCTTGATTATCGGTAGTTTTTACTTTAAAAAGTGTATTAGGAAATGCCTCAATGACAACTCCTTCTTTAACTTGTTTTTCTTTTTTATTTACCATTGGAAAGGACGGATACCACTATAGCAAAAATTGACCCATATAGTCAAGCTCTGCCCCTGTATATCTACAGGGTTTAGATTTGAAATCTATAAAAGTTCTTCTTTTATTTTTATTTTACTTAAATCATCTGGAATATATCTAGTCCAAACTGGTCTAAACAAAACCTTTATACTAGCAATACTACTTTTGTATTTGGACATTATATTCAGCAAGTCTGATTCGGATTTACCAGCCAAATCTTTTTTTACAGCATCCGCATCATATAACCACTTTATGGTAGCATTACCAGTTAATCTAATTTCGATCGTATCATTTTTCCATAAACCGGTATTGTCCTTGGCTTCAAAAATAGTATCTAGATTGTCCGAGATAATAAATTCGGTAGGTAGACCATCAAAATCCTCGATTTTATCGGTCGCAATGTACTTGGATAATTTTGCATTATTGAAGACAATACCATTTAGACTTCCTTCCATGCTTATTTTTACTTTATTACTATCAATAGAAGAGTCGGCTAGCTTTGTATAATCAATCGAATATCCGTCTTTAAAAATAAGATAATTTTCTGGTTTTACGGCGTATAATTCCTTCAAGAGTTGCTCTTTTAGTTTTGTTTTTATACCCTCCTCGGCCACTCTTCGAACGGTTTCCTCGACAATTCTTTGCTTACCGATAAAACCACCGACAATATCTTCTTTTGCGCGAGCATAAAATGATTCATATCTAGGATCACCTTTGAAACCGGGAATTTTGAAATCTCCAGTCAAATCGGCTAGCAATAAGTTGTAACTATCACCCGCTTGATCGGCAAATACGACTGCTTCTATACTTCCCGGAACAACTTTACCGTCGACTTTTTTAAAACCTGGGACGACAACCGAGCTATTTATTCGATAGATTTTACCGTTATTAGCCTCAAAGCGGGTATTGTTTATAAGTCTTTGAGCTGATGAACTATAATTATTGTAAATAACTATAGTACCAGTGGCTTTCTGGCTAACTTCTTTTTCTTCGGTGGCCTCCACTTCTTCGCCAGTAGTCTGCTTGATATTTAGAACCTCAAAGGTTAGACCATCGGCATTACTAGAATCGGCCTTGGTTACCCTGTAACTGTCATTGGCAAAAGTAATCGTCTGAGTTTTAGGGGTGATAATTACAGTAGCGGAAGAAAATAGTATTGATATGCCAAAAAATAACGACATGAGACAAACACCTGCTATCAGCCAAATAACGAATTTAGGATTTAAAGGTTTTCGCTGCCAGCTTGGTGGTCTTTTTTCCCTAGGAAGATCAAATCTCTCAAGATTCTCTCTTTCAATTTTTTCATCTTTCTCAATTTTACTTTTCTTTTCCTTAGTAAGTGGGATTTGTCTAATTGATTTTTTGGGAACCATTATATCGTTCATAATTTTTTTGGGCATAATTATATTTTATAAAGTTTATCTAAAAACATCAGTTCTAATTTGAAAACTATATCATCGCCAACAATTGGCGGTTTTATCTTTTTATTATCCACCAATAAAACCTTGAAATCATTTTTTTCAAGTTTATTTTTTAAAAATGGAACCAAATCGCTGTTGGCAACTAGGAAAATTGAATCCGGAACGTAGATTTTTTCTTTGTAACTATTTAAAACATCTGTAATGCTTGTCAGCCAGTTTTTGGCCGCCGTATCCATAGCAACGGACAATTTTATTGCGCCCAATTCGTCGTTGCTTTTTAAGCTATGCATTTTGATCATTGAGTCGGCAATTTCCTCGGATACCTTTAGCACAGTGGAGAGCTCTCGTATAAAATGATTGCGCCCAAATGGAATCGAAGCCACACTGGTCATTAGGTCATCCCTAATCACAGAAATATCGGTAATTTCCTCACTTATATCTATATGTATAAAATCTTCCTTATGTGGAAACATATCCCTAATTACAGAAAAAACTGACAAAGAAAGTGAGTGACACCAGACATTGTTTACGGCAAATACTTTTGAAACAACATCATCTAAAATTTGTAGAATTTCTTTTGGCACTACTGTAAAAAACACGGCAATCTCAATGTCCTTGGCGGTTTTATTTATAATGTCGCTGACCACATAACCATTTATTTTTAATTGAATAATTTTCTTCTCTATAATTTTGCCAGTTTTTGAAATTTCTTCTTGAAATTGTCTTTCTTGACTATTAATAACCCTGGTCACATACTCTTCGGTTATTTTAAAAACCTTTGGCTCTTTGATTTTTATAATTTTTACTTGTGAAGCACTCCAAGGAGAAGAAAACATATAAAAAACTCTATTAATAGAGGCATTGCTACTTTTGGAAAGATTTAATTTTTGCAAACCTTCTTTCTGTATTCTACCCGCCAGGGTGGCAAGAGAGTCTCTCATTAAGTCTAGATGCTTTAAAATTGAAACGGTCTTTTGAAAAGGAATATTTTCCTTTGAATAATAAGACATATTTACACCAATATCTTCGGTGAATTTTACTATTCCGCCAGAAACGCTTCCACTACCAATATTAAAAACCAGAGAATAGCTTTCTTTATTTTTTTTAAAAAAAGAAAAGAGCGACATACGGTAATTATAATATAATACATGGTTGATAGCAAACAATATGAGATATAAATTGTTTTATATCTAGCAACCCTTACTCTAAAACTGCCTTGATTCGACGAATACCAGCAGCTGATGCTTCTTCTTTTACAATTTTAAAATGACCGAGTTCAGAAGTATTTGAAACGTGTGGACCGCCGCAAAATTCGGCACTAAAGTCTCCTATTTTATACACCTTCACTACATCACCATACTTGGAGAGATCAAAGGAAAGTGTAGTAACAACCTTTTTTGCCTCATCTTTTGGCATTTCTACCATCTCGACGGATATTTTTTCTCCGATTTTCTGATTAACTAGGTCTTCAACAGCCTTTATCTGTTCAGAAGTTAGTTTTTCTGGCCAATTGAAGTCGAAACGCAGCCTTTCAGTGGTAATATTACTACCCTTTTGTGTAATTTCAGCCTTCAAAACACTCCTTAGAGCCGCCAAAAGCATGTGAGTAGCGGTATGATACTTGGTTTCCATCTCTCCAGTGCCAGCTAAACCACCCTTAAACTTTTGCTCTGAACCGGCTTTAGAAACTTCCTGATGTTTCTTCATCTTATTATTGAATTCTTGTATGTCAATAATTACACCTTTTTCCTTTGCCAATTCGATTGTCATCTCAATAGGAAAACCATAGGTTTGAAATAAATCAAAAGCATCAATTCCCTTTTCAAATTCTTTTAGACCTTTTTCAAGTGTTTGCCTAAATTTTTCATCCTCATTTTTAATAATATCCAAAATTTCACTTTGCTTTTTCGCCAAACTAGTATAGACGTAAGAAAGCCCATCAATAGCCGTTTTTGCAATAATTAGTATATCTTCTTTTTTTATACCCAACTGGTCGATATACTTGATAGCGCGACGTAAAATTCTTCTCAAAACATAACCAGATTCTGTATTAGCTGGTACAACACCATCGGAAATAATCATGACCGCCGAACGAATATGGTCAGCGATAATCCTTTCGGCTCGTTCGTCTTGTTTGGTTGCTACTTTTTTTATGGCGGCTAGAATATTGGCAAAAATATCTGTTTGAAAAACATTTTCTTTACCCTGCATCACAACTGTCGTTCTCTCTAAACCCATACCAGTATCGACATTTGGCTTGGCAAGTTTCTCATACTTACCATCGGCAGTTTTATTGAATTCCATAAACACATTGTTCCAAATTTCTATAATACGGCCAGATTTTACCAAGTCAGCAAATTTACCCTCAAGCTTTCCACCTTTTTCTTCACCAAGCACATCGTAAAACATTTCCGTGTCTCCACCACAAGGACCAGTCGTTCCAGCAATCCAAAAGTTATCATCTTTACCTAGGGGCAGGATTCTAATCTCACCTTTAATGTACTCATCATCTTGAGCCACTTCAGCCTTAATATTATATTTCGCAAAATTGTCCTTCCAAATGTTTATTGATTCTTCATCTCGTGGAATACCGTCCTCACCCTCAAATACTGTCATATAAAATCTTTTTGGATCTAAACCAAGACCCTCTTCTTTGCTAGTTAAAAATTCCAAGCTCCAAGCAATACTTTCTTTTTTAAAATAATCACCTAGTGACCAATTACCCATCATTTCAAAAAAAGTTAAATGACGGTTATCACCTACGTCTTCAATATCACCGGTCCTTAAACACTTTTGCACATCGACAATTCTTTTTCCTGCAGGGTGTTTTTCACCTAAAAGGTATGGAATGAGGGGTTGCATACCAGCCGTGGTAAAAAGAGTTCCCTCATCAGGAATAGGATAGTTTTTTGGTATTAAAGAAGCCGACGGCACAATCGTATGCCCTCTTTTCTCAAAAAATTTAAGATATCGATTACGTATTTCTTTAGAAAACATAGGCAAAATATATCACAAAGTTGGTTTTTCTCAAAGAAAATAGCTGGGTGATGTGAATCACCCAGCTTGACACCCATTGATAAAACCTCTTTCTAATTTAATACCGGAACAATTCTGGCTATTTTACACACCTCGCACTTATGGCAATATTGATTGACCTGTGCCAAAAAACAATCCTTATCAACATCCTCCAGTCTTGTTGACTTGGTTTTGATGAATTTTGGTCTCAGATTATCCCGAAACCAAGCATCGCCATGTTGCTCAATGAAGTGTTTAAGAAGAACTTTCGGATTCTTATTTAGCTCTTCATCGTTCCACATCATCTTTTCCCTAACACCGTTCCTATTATATGGGCACTCCATTGCCCACTTCAACTGGGCTTTTACATACTCAGCCAAGTCAAATGTCTCTTCTACTAACCAAACTTCAAATGTGCTCCCCTCCTTAATATCGATACGCACATAATGACTAATAATAGTATTCATCTCACACCTCCCTTTTTTCGGGAAATATCTAATCTAAAGCAATTATACCTTATTAATATTTAATTTAAAAGATACTTAGTTAAATAAAGTACTTTTTTTGTCGGAAATATTCTTTGCTTTTTCTTCTTTGGCAAGTTTAAGTAAACTTTCCCCAGCTGATTTTCGATAACTGCAATAATCACACAGCGAGCTAGCCTCTGGGGCATTTGGCAACTCCAAGCACTCTTTCATTCCAAAAATCTCTTTCTCAATCCAATCTGTTTTGCCAGTATAAGGAATAATTGTAATATCAAAATCGAGCTTGCCATCAAAAGCCTCACGGTCAGTTTTACCATTTACATACACAAAATAACCAGTATCGGAAACCTTGTAGCTATTTTGTTTGAATAGCCATTGATAAATCTCCATCTGTCTTTTGTACTGTATTTTCCACTCTTCATCGAGGGTGATTTCTTCATCCTTACTGGTCGCTTTGTAGTCTACAATGATAAATTCACCTTTAGGATTGACCCAAACATCGTCCACTCCTCCACGGAGAATAATATTGGTCGATTTATGCAAGAAAGAAATACCTCTTTTTAAGGCATCCCGCCACTCTTCCATTTTTGGATCATCGAGTGGTACGGCATCTATCTTATATGTCTTCATGAGTGGATGAGCAGTTTGTTTGGCTCGGTGAATATCAAACTCTTTTTTCATCAAATAGTCGACGGCATTGTTTAGTGTCAGAGGAAAAGAAGCCGGGCGACCCACACCACATTTTTGGTCAAGATAAAAACACCTCTGACAATTCATAAATAAATCTAATTTTGAGCGCGACAATCTATGAGGTTCTTTTGATTTTGAATCGTACAGACCTCTGGTTCTTTTGGGATTATAATACTGGCTCATGTTTGTTTATTTTTTCTAATTCTTCAGGACCAACACACTCCTTGCACAAATCATAAACCTCTCCGATTACTGCTTTGGCTTTTTCATCACTAAAACCATAACTCTTGAGCAAACCAAAATCACCGATTTGTTTGGATAATACGATATCGTTAGCCAAAAACATTTTCTTCTCCGACTGGGTTATGGAGGTCAGAACTGTTATCGGAACTAAGTTAAGTGAAGTAATCATATGGTGCAAATTCTTCTCCTGAGGATAGTTCCAGCCAATCATATTTAATTTTGCACATTCACCGTATTGAATAGCTGTCGATGAAAACTTGGTATTGGTCACCAATATACCCTTTGTCATTTTTCTTTCTTTGCCACCATATTTATAAGTGCCGTTTGCTAAATCCTCAAAACGGGCTTTGACATACAAAACTACTTTTAAGTCCGAGCGGGTGCCAAAATCTGTATGAAATTTTGCTTCCATCATAAGTAATTCGGTGTCGTTATAAGCAACCACATCCACTTCGTGTGGCACGCATTTACCAATAGCAATTTGATCAGTCAAAACCTTATAACCCTGAGCCTTGAATATTTCTGAAACGAATCTTTCAAAAGGGAAACCAGACGGCCCTAAATCCGCTATCGCCCTCTTCAATGAATACTTTAAAGCAATCGGCCGCTCATTCTTTTTCAACATGGAAAAGGCCTGACGATAAATTTCCTTCGTAGTATCACCTTCAGTTATATTGGCCTCAATCTTGGCAACGATGGTATCAATCATCGCCTTTTCCGTACCGTTCTTACGCAAAGACCTTTCAAGCTTTTCTCTATTAAAAAGCTCCCTGGTTCTATCAGATTTAATAATATAAATTCCTGGTTTCGGTGGCATAATTTATCTATTACATCCTATATCTGAAAAATCAGAATTTCAGATGGAATAAATTTACTTTTACTCACATAGTATATCACTTTATAAGATTTTTGTAAGTTATATCTTCTCAATTATTCCTCCACCCACACACAACTCACCATCATAAAGCACAATTGACTGACCAAGGGCTGGTGAAATCTGATCTTTCTTAAATATTATTGAATATTTTACACCTAATATAGCTTTAATTTGACATACACCTAGTTCGCCACGATAACGTATTCTCGCAGTGTATTTTTTTCTAAAGTCAGGTGGGACACCCAAAGTCAAATTTACCTGACCAATAATAAAGTCTCGGCTAGCAAATTTTTCTTCTTCCTTCATACTAGTTGAAACTACCAAAGTGTTGGATTTAATATTTTTATCAACCACGAATTTTCGACTGTCATTTGGCGAGCTTTTTGTAATAATAAAACCGTGTCTCTGACCAATCGTGTACAACTCGACTCCATCATGAGTACCGATGATTTCACCTTTTTCGTCTAAAACTTTTCCTGGTTTTGTCTTTAAAAAATGTTTCAAAAAGTCAGACATATCCACTTTTCCAATGAAACATAGACCCTGGCTATCTTTTTTAACCGCTGTCAGTAAGCCAAATTTTTTAGCCAATTTTCTTACTTCTGGCTTTTCTATATCACCGACAGGAAATAGTGTTTTTGATAATTGTTTTTGTGATAAAGTCCAAAGAAAATAACTCTGATCTTTATTCTTGTCTTTGCCTGCTAATAATTGATAAACTTCACTTGATTCATAAAACTCTTTTTTTGTTTTTCTTTTAACTTTCGACCTTTTACTTTCGACTCTCGCTAAGCGTGCATAATGTCCTGTCGCAACATAATCTGCACCATTTTTCATCGCCCAATCAAAAAACGCTCCAAATTTTACATACTTATTACACATCACATCTGGATTTGGTGTTCGGCCAATTCGGTATTCTCTAATCATATAATCAACCACTTCTTTTTTGTATTGTTTCTCCAGATCTAGAGTAAAAAATGGAATATCTAATTTGGCACAAACGCGCATAGCATCCAAGCGATCCTCTTTCCAAGTGCAATTAATAAAATCCGGTTGCCATACTTTTATAAAAACCCCACGGACATCAAAGCCTTGTTCTTTTAGTAGCGCGGCCGACACCGAAGAGTCGACTCCACCAGATAGACCGACAAAAACGACCTTTTTATCCTTATTTATCAAGTTTTTTAGCACTTTTATCATTATTGGAAATTTATAGCATATATGGTAGGATTATACCAGATTAGAAAAGGAGGTAGTATGAATAATTCAAAAGGGAAGGAATATATTCTTAGCTGCTGTGAGCAAGGTTGTTTGGCCACTTTATCAATAATTGTTGAGACTAATCCACCCGGCTTTCTCCCCAACAAGGAGGTTTCCGAGGAAGCAAGGAAAGTTGGTTGGAGTGCCTCAATTATTCAAAAAGGACAAACATTTTGCCCACAACACAAAAAGAGAAAATGAGGCGAGTATCAACAGATACTCGCTTTTCTCATTTTAGATATTTTTGTTTATTTAATAGATGTTCATTATATGTCCTAGCGTAATGCATATTCCCCTCATTATCGGTAAGAAAATACAAATAATCAGTTTTAATCGGTGTCACGGTAGCTTTGATTGAATCTAATCCAGGATTAGCTATTGGGGTTGGCGGCAGACCTTTGTATAAATAACTATTATATGGCGAATCTATTTTTAAATCGTCCAGGGTTAGATCTTTAGTTCCCTTGCCGTTTATGTATTTGAATGATGCATCTACCTGTAGAGGCATACCCATCGTAAATCTTCGCCAGAGAATATCTGCCACCACCCTCCGAGTATCAGTAGTTCGCGCTTCTTCCTCTACAATAGAGGCCATTTTTATTATCTCAGTAAGTGGTCTGCCAAAGTTGGCAATTTCTTCGTCCAAAGTAGCAATCCTTTTTTCAAAATTAGACTTTGTTTCATCAATAATTACTTCGGCTGTGGCGTTTGGAAGAAACAAATATGTATCGGGGAAAAGATAACCTTCGTCTTTTTCACTCGTATTTATAAAAGATTTTTCATCGACTTTAGGAAACTTTTCCGAGATTAATTTTGCTATTTCAAAAATATTTAAACCTTCTGGTATAGTAACTTTTACTGGCACTAACCGAAAATCACCGGAAGAAAACCGGTAAGCAATCGATATGACATTTTGTTTACCTGCTAAAACATAATCTCCGGCCATAATCCCCTTTGTTCCACCAAAAAGTACAGAGAAGGATTTGAACAGAAATGGTGATTTAATTATTTTTTTGTCCACGAGGTCATTCGACAACAAACTTAAACCAACACCATTTTTAATAGTGTACATAGTTGAGACTGGAAAATTTTTAGGAGCTGACAGGGCAAAAAGAATTAATCCTAAAACTATTACTACAAATAGAACAACCGAAGGAATGATAATTTTCCACTTCATAATTAATTTTTGATAGGGAGATTTGCTGGCGGTTCAGACTTTTTGGAAGCAATTTTTGTAAGAGTTGGTGTTGCAGAAACATTACCTGGAAAGTGAAATATAGTGGCTAGTTCCTCGGTATTCAAAATAAATGGGTTTTGTCTATAATACTGATAAGGCGGATAAAAGAATGAACGCAAACGATAAGCATTGAACATCTCCGCTGTAAGTTTTGCTTTTCTTCTAGCAATAATTTTCTTCAAAAACGGAAAAAGAGTTGACCAATCCTTAAATTCATCAGACACATCTGTCCATTTACCAAGTTTTAAACCATTTAAAGTCAAAGAGTTGTATTGACGCATGGCACCAATATAACCAGAAATATAGGCTGGGCTGAACACTTCTTTTTCAGACAAGAAGAAACCACGTATCATGGTATCAAACGACATTTTACCCAAACTTCTTTCTATCGCGGCAATTGTATCTATCTGTCCTTTTGTCGGGTTAGGAAAACCGGGGAATTCATCTCCCCTATCGATTGTAGCTTTTTCTCGAATCTCTTTAATTTCTGCTTCAGCTTCACCTTCCCAATTTGGCCTTTCAAACAACCTATGCTCTTTTAAACCTTCCTTACCATGCATCTTGATCATAATCTGCATCCAAATCTGCTGACCCCTACCAGCGGAACCTAAATACTCTAAAACGGCAGTCATTGGATCAATACGGTATTCGTCTTTCTGATCCTTATCCATATTGTAATCGACATAAGTTTTAATCGGATATATATCCTTTTTAAGAAGTTTGAATTGCAAACCCCAGATAATATGTTTAGCGGCATCAAAAGTGAACTGACGAACATAGTCTTTTTCTGGTGGAACTTCATATATTTCAACTGTCGGATATTGAGCATATATTTGCGCCTCTAATATTTTTTTAAATTTTGCTTCTGACGACCAAATATAAAAATGGATTTGACCTTCGATAGAAGCTAATTCTAGAGAGAACCAGCCTTTTACTTTACCATTTAGATAAGCCTCGGTATAAGTAGCAGCACCGCTCGCCTGCATAGCGGCAAAAATAATTTCCATTGCCAAAGGAGACTTCTGAATATCTTTTGGTATCTTTATTTCAAAAAGAAATGGTTTTAAACTGGAAATGTAGTCTAGTTGGACATACCTAACCCATAAGCGGACTGCTATATATATCAAAACCAAAGGGACAAGAATGGGAGACAAGACAAAAATAATCTTATAGACTAAGGGCAGAATTTCGGTATTAAATTTATAAAGCAACTCCAAAAACATACTTTATATTATACTACAAGATAGTTTTAACACAAAATATTAGTTGCTCAAAAAAGCCAACTCATAAAGTGAGTTGGCTTTTTTAATAGTATTAAATTTAGATTTAATCTTATTTCACTACTTCATACTTACCTTCCTTGTTCTTTTTGAAATATTTTGGATTCTGGAGATTGATGACAATAGTATTTTCCTTGACATATCGCTCCTTCATCACCTTCTCAATCACTTCGGCTTTAGTCATTGGGCCATTCTTTTCAATCAATTTCTTGATAACATCCTTGACCACACCGCTCATATAACCCCACTCAGACAAAGCATATAAACCACGACCAACAAGGACAAAACGAGGGTCTTTGATTAATTCATTGTGACAAGTAGCAACATGGGCCTTGATTTTGAATACATCAGTTATGATTTTAGCAACCTCTCGAAAGTGAATTGGTGAACCGTGCTTTCTGATAACCAAATAAGCATAATCACGCATACCCTTGGTGCTGATATTTGAAGATTCGGACTTACCCCATTCGCCCAAGGTATTCTTGCCAATTTTCTTGGAAAGGCCCAACCATCTTTTGGCAATTTCTTCATTTTTATATTTTTCAGAAACGTCCTCTAGGTGTTCTAAGAAAGATTTGATGATATCTGGTTCAGAAAGTAAATCCTCACTTTTCAAAGTCGCATATAACTTTCTTAAAGCACCATGTACCTTTTCGGAAAGATCATTGTCGATAAACCAGCGGTGCTTGAAATCCTCATCTTCCTTAATCTTATTGAAAGGGTGACCAACAACCAAAATAAAGTTTAAATGACTTTGTACAGAACTGTCGGATGAAACGTAATCCAAAAGGTCTTGCTCAACTACAATTCCACCAAGCGAGTGGATTATCTTTTCAATTTCATCAAAAGTAATTTTTTCCTCGGCATATTGCTTTGATTTTCGTATAACGGTAAGAGCATGATTTTCAATCTGTCGGACACGCTCACGGGTAATACCATAAGTTTTACCGATAGCGTCAAGAGTCATAGGTTCAGGGTCTTTTCCTAGCCCGTATCGCTTAGTCATAACGTCACGAGACCGATCAGAGAGGGCTCCGATTAGCCTTTTGCTTGCCTGCTTTGGTTTAAAATTAATGGTTGTTGACATAAGTATAAATTACTTGTTTTGACTAATAATGATGTCTTGGGCCTACTATAGCACCCTTCTAATTTTAAGTCAAACCCAGTGTCAAGATTAAAAAAACACCATGCATTTTAGTGCACGGTGTTCAAGTTTTTGGTTAACTAAAGATTATTAGTCTTTAAACCTATGGAGCATATCCATAATATTATGAGTTTGAGCCAAGTCGCTCTTTATCTTTTTCTCTCAAAGAAACATAGGCACCATTTAGAGCCATAAGCTCAGAATGTGTTCCCTGCTCAAGTATTTCACCTTTACCCATGACCAACACTTTGTCACATCTTTCAGCACGAGAGACATGATGGGTGATCATGATTACAGTAATATTACTAAGAGAAAATATTTTGTCGATAACCTTCTGTGCCGACTCCGGATCAAGTTTTGCATCCGGTTCGTCAAGTATCAAAATCGGCGTTCCCCGATAATGCACTCTGGCCAAAGCCAAACGCTGTCGTTCACCGCCAGAAAAATCACGACCACCAAATTCGACACCAATTTGTGATTCATATCCTTTCGAATCTGAATCGACAACTTCGTCGAAGTTTGCAAACCGTGCCGAAGCAACTACACCGTCGAGATCAATCGCTTTTTCCAACCTGGAAGAAGCAATCTCCTCGCAAATGCGGCGCTCCAAGACAGTGTATTCTTGTGTCAGGGCCGATGCTACATTACTCCAAACCTGCGGCTCAATATTACACAAGTTTATTCCACTTGCATAAATTGCACCAGAAGTTGGATCATAATGTCTCATCAAAAGTGCTTGAATTGTAGACTTGCCGTTTCCACTTTTACCAACAATTGCAACTTTGCTTCCAGGCTCGATTGAAAAGTTTATATCCTTTAAGACCAGATTATCGCTATCTGGGTAGGAAAAACTTACGTGTTCAAACCTGATTTCAGGGATGACATCGAGTCTAGGCACAACCGGATATTTAGTTTGCAAAACCGGCTTAAGACCAAGGAAGTCTTTCTCAATAAGAATTACTCCTTTGGCATTATTCCATTGTTCGGCAATCATAGATACCACTCCTTCCAGGCTTCCCTGAAAGGCTCGTGCGGCGGCAATAATCACAGTCAAAGTACCTATCTCTCCAGCAAAAGCAACAGTTGACCAGATGGCATGAACAATAACTACGCAAAGACCAGCAACTCCAAGGATATGCGTGAACATTTCCTTCTGAATGCTTATCTTGCGAATTTTATTGTATGCATCCATGACACTACCAATGTTGATATCAATCTCCTTACGCAATGATGGCATCTGATTAAACATCAAAGCTTGAACAAATGTGTTTGTTCCATGGTAAGGTTTTTCAAGCATATTTCTTTTTTTGCTCCTTGGTACAAGCTCTTGAAAGAGATTCCACCACAAAGCTACAAGCTTGAAATCAACTATGGCCATTGGAAGTGCTGTGACTACCAAGATCAAAGCGTAAATGGGTTTAAACCATAAAAGTGACGCTCCGAATAGCATGAACGAAACCATCGTAACAAAGAGACTAAACATCTCTTCAGAAAACGTGATTCTCGTTTGCCACGAAGAAGGTAACTCTTGAATACGTTTTGATAAATCGTCAAACTCCTTGCTTCTAAAACGAGCCACATCAAGCGTTGCTCGATGATTATTTAGCTCTCGTTGATTAGCAAAACGTAGAGTCTGACTCCACTTGCTACGATAGTACCAGTTGAATCTGCTAAGAATTACACCTAAAAATGCAACCCCCATTAAAAACAAAACTGGAAACATAACACCACTGTTGATGAATTCGGTTGTTGTATAATCAACACCCTTAAATTTGGACATTGTGTCCTGAACAGCGTTGATTACAAATCCAGTTGCTTGTATACCTAAATAAAGCAATATTGAATTTGAAGCTGCCACAACGAGTCTACCGATTGTTTCGGTCTTACTGTTTCTCCAGCAAAAAGAAAAAGAATATTTTGCCGCCAATAGCATCGTTACAATTGTTTCTCTAAACTTATTCACAGAGCATCTCCTTTCTGCACAAAAGTGCAAAATTTCTCAAATCATATCAAAGATCAGTCAAAACTGAAGTCATAACTTCAGTCCGTAGTTCCGTCCAATAGTATCATATTATATAGGAAAAGTCAATATACTTAATTTGTGATCAAACTAAGAATTTTGCCTTTGATAAACATCTTCTTTGTTATCTCCTTTCCTACTATCCACTTAGAGACATCTTCTCTCGCAAAAGCAATTTTTTCTACCTCTTCCTGAGTAGAGTTTATTGGCATTTCAAATGTCGCGCGTGGTTTGCCATTGATTTGAACATTGACCAATATTTTATCAGCAACAAGTTTTGAAGCATCGTACTTTGGCCAATCCTCTAAGTGTATAGATTTTTTGTTCCCGAGATTCGCCCAGATTTCCTCAGCCATATGCGGAGTGAAAGGAGCTAGTAATTTTAGAATAATTTCATAATCAGCCTTAGTGATTTCGTTTTTCTCAGCTGCGTTGACAAAAATCATAAAAGTAGAAATAGCGGTGTTGAAACCAAAATTCATGATATCGTCTGTAACTTTTTTAATAGTTTTATGCAGCAAGCTGTCGAATTCTTTATTTTCAGTAGTTCTGTTCTTTACTACCTTTTCCTGTAGCTTCCAGACCTTGTCGAGGAATCTTCTTGAACCAACCATATTGTCGGTGCTCCAAGCAATCTCCTGATCAAAAGGACCCATGAAGGATTCATAGACTCTCAAAGTATCAGCTCCAACATTTTTTACTACATCATCAGGATTAACGACATTGCCCCAGCGCTTACTCATCTTCCTTCCATCAGAACCAAGAATCATTCCGAGATTCATAAGCTTCATAAATGGTTCTTTGTAATTCACCACCCCAATATCAAACAAAAACTTGTGCCAGAACCTAGCATAAATCAGGTGACGAGTATTGTGCTCCCCTCCACCAACATATAAATCAACCGGCGACCAATATTTTTCTTTATTCTTATCGACTAAAGCTTTTTTATTTTTTGGATCAATATAGCGCAAATAATACCAGGAAGAACCGGCCCATTGAGGCATGGTATTTGTCTCACGCTTGGCCTTACCTTTACAGACAGGACATTTTGTATTTACCCATTTAGTGATAGCCGCCAATGGTGACTCTCCGGTACCACTTGGTTCATAAAACTTCACCTTAGGTAACATAAGTGGTAGTTCTTTTTCTGGAACAGGCACCACTCCACATTTTTCACAGTGAATAAGTGGAATAGGCTCACCCCAATAGCGCTGTCGAGAAAAAACCCAATCTTTTAACTTATAAGTAACTTTTTGAACACCGTCAGCTGCATCGGTAATTTCTTTTTTAGCTTCTTCGTTATTTAAACCATCAAATTCGCCCGAGTTCACTAAGATTCCATTTCCAACATAAGCACCCTGATTTTTTACAAATAAATCCCATAGGTAGGACGAGGATTCGACATTCAAAAAATTAGCGACTTCATTTTTCTTAAGCCAAACAATATTATGTTTTTCTTTCTCTTCATCACTAATTTCTTCCTTCGATTCATCAATTAAATCAAACAAAACACACTCAATATCTGAAAATCTATTTTCTCCTTTATGGGCGGCGTATCCACCACCAAAACATCTACCAATATATTTAATAAATTTTATATTTTTATAGCCAGATTCCTCTTTTAATTCTCTTTTGGCAGCAACTTCTAAATCTTCTCCCTCCTCAATTCCACCTCCGATTAATGTTGTCCAACCGAACTTTTCATTCCACTTCAAACAAGCATACTCATCAGTTTTTGGATTTCTAAGAATACAATCAACGTGTTTTCTTTTGACTACCTGGACTCCTTCTTTCTGGGGAAACAATTTATTCTCCAAATATGGCAAAACTACTTCTTTTATTGGCAAATTATATTTCTTGGCAAAAGCAAAATCGCGGTCGTCATGAGCCGGAACAGCCATCACTGCGCCAGTACCATAATTATTCAAAACATAATCAGCAATGAAAACCGGTAATACTTCTTTGGTCAATGGATGCTTGGCTTCAACTCCCACTAAACGTAAACCGTTCTTTTCTTTGTTTGTTGCCGTGCGCTCAATTTCAGTTTTAGACTTCATCATCTCCCTAAATTTCTCAACTTCATCCCAATTTTTTATCTGAGATTTAAGTTGATCAACTAGTTTATTTTCCGGAGCGAGCACAACGTAAGTCACACCCATAAAAGTATCCGGCCTAGTGGTAAATACACGAATCTTTTCCTCACAGTGTGCAATATTGAACCACAATTCGGAACCCTCGCTTCGTCCAATCCAGTTTCTCTGTGCCTCCTTGATATTTTCTGGCCAGTCCTTTAACCCATCCAAATCGGCTAATAATCGATCGGCATAATCAGTTATTTTTATTACCCACTGACGTAATGGTTTCTTTTCAATCGGAGTACCACAACGTTCACATTTGCCATCCTCAAGATCTTCATTTGCTAGTCCAGTCTTGCATGATGGACACCAATTTATCGGCTCATTACTTTCATAAGCCAAACCTTTTTTAAACATTTGAATGAACGCCCATTGTGTCCATTTATAATAATTTGGGTCAGTGGTATTTATTTCTCGCGACCAGTCATAATTCAAACCTAAAATACTTATCTGCTCTTTGTAGCGCTTCACATTTAGCTTATCCATTTTCATTGGATTCGTTTTCATTTTGATAGCATAATTTTCCGCTGGCAAACCAAATGCATCCCAACCCATCGGATGAAGAACATTGAAACCGTTCATTTTCTTAAATCGAGAATAGATATCCGTCGCAACATAACCACGAGGATGACCGACATGCAGACCTTGTCCGGATGGATAAGGAAACATATCGAGAATGTAGAATTTAGGCTTATTTGTCTTGTCTAAAGTCTTATTAATCCCCTTTTTCTCCCAAATTTTGCGCCATTTAGGCTCAATTTTTAAATGATTATATTCTTTCATATTACCTTGAATAATACATCAAAAAACACCTCGAAGCAAAGTTTGAGGTGTTTTCCACATAATTGAAATAATTTCTAAATATTTTTAATATATTTTTTATTTAAGTGAAAAGCTAGATAACCTAAACCCATAACAACACCTCCAATTACAATCAATAATAATGCGCCGCCCATCGTATCAGCAAAGTGCTGGCTCATCACGCGAATAATATAGCCGATGAGAGACAATGTTCCGATAAATAACAAAGCGGAATTTTTAAGCCAAACACTGGAGAGAATTGCACCGACAATCATAATAGGATATAAAAGTACCCAGATAAATGAAGCCTCAGGTCCACCATATGTGCCAGAGCTTGCTGCCATCACATTCAAAACAAATCCTGCTCCAAGTACGCAAGCAACACCTAGAGTGTTTAGTAGGCCAGAAAATAGTCTGCCTTTTAACTTTAGATAGTACCCGATGGAAGCATAGCTAATACCCACAAGTATTACCCGATATAGATGAAAATTCTGATTGAAATTTGAAGAATTTTCACTAATTAGATTGTTAGTAAAACCAAAGAATAACCAGGTAGCAAAAATAGTATTAAAGAAAGTAAAAATATCTTTCTTTAAAGCAAATTGCGCTATACCAAACTGCAATAAACATAAGAATGGTACAAGGCTATTATAGAAATCGATATTACTACTATTTATTTTGTCCCAAAACATAATGAAATAACCAAAAGGTACAAGGACAGCCGATATAAAGAAAAATACTGTGCCAAGTTTCTTTAAAGACTCTGTCTTAAGAAGAGCAATCGCGGAAATAAAGAAAGCGAGACCCATACCGAAAGTGGCGGAAACCTTGGTTACATAATTGAAACTATCCCAGTTTTGTCCCACCAGAATTATTAAACCAATCAGAACAATAATCCCTCCGATATAATAGAAAACTTCAGATAAATTTAATCTTTTGACAATACTATTTGTACCGATATTATCAATCGATAACGCTTCAATGACTTCATTCTTACTTAGATTTCCACTTAATACTGCTTCCCTTAATTCATTTATTAATTGTTGTTTTTCCATAAATTTATTTAATAATCCAACCAATAAGTTTAAAATCGTAATAATTTTCCGAATTATTGATGCTTATTTTCTTTAATTCATCTTTATTATTTTTTAAATATACATCACGATAATTATTATTGCTACCAAATAACTCAAAAATACCCAAATTATTATAACCACCTCTCTGAATTGAAATACCGTCAGGTGAAATAGCGTTGTTATCGACTAATAGATTTTGAGTTTCGGCCAACGAAATCTGTGTGCTTTCATCGGTTAAAACATTATATCTATATATTCTTGGCAAATCTTCATAAGTAAAATCAGCACACTTTTTTTGATCATTCCAAGTGTCGTTTATCAGTCTTGGACTCTCCATTACTTTTTGGTTTTTTACACCGTAAACATCATTGTTGTTATAACAGCGAGAGTAATTATAATCATAGCTGTTGTAATAATATAAAAAATCATACTTTGCCACCAAACTGCTTGGCATGTAAGCCATAATAGCAACCGAAATTAATACCACTATTGGTATCGCCAACCCTATCCACAAAAACCAACTACTTTTTTTATTTTCCTCCATAAAAATTGAGTTAATTAATAATGCCAAGATTATACCATATATTGAATCCAATTGGCGCCAGATTTTTCCTGGTGAGAAAAATCTAACATGATTAAATTCAAATTTACACTTCCTTACGGAAGTTTAAATCTTAAATTCAATCTGCTTCACTCTCGCCCTAGTGATGGCACGATCGAAGTGATTGAATCCAAATCTACGCATCCTCGATGCTTAAATCTTGAACTCAATCGTATCTCCATCCTTTACAAGATATTCCTTACCCTCCGTGCGAATTAGGCCTTTTTCACGAGCGGCTCCATATGAGCCAGCGCCAATCAACACATCCCAAGGTATCACCTCAGCACGGACAAATTTCTCCTTAAAATCAGCGTGAATAGCTGTCCCAGCCTCAGGTGCCGTCCAGCCCTTTTTAATGGTCCAGGCACGAGTTTCATCCTCCCCCGTGGTAAAGTACGTCATAAGCCCCAAAAGGTCATATCCAGCCTTAATTAGGTCATTTATGCCATCATCTTTGACCCCCAAACCCTCTCGCATCTCTTGTTTGTCAGTACCTTCCATTTCCTTTAATTCGTTCTCAATTCCCGCATCGACAATAACGTATTTAGAATTAGTTTCCTTAAAAAAAGCCAGAAGTTTTTGGTAACGTTCATCCCCCATTTCATCCAAATTTTTACCACCAGATTTTTTATTTAAAACATACAAAATTGGTTTCATTGTCAAAAGACAAAGTTTTTTTGCTTCGATTAATTCAAATTCGTCCAATTCAGCTGTCTGAGCCAGCTTTCCATCTTCTAAAACTTTTTTTATTTTTGTCAGTGCTGAATTTTCGATCACTGCCGATTTACTTCCTTTTTTCATTTCACTCACCAAACTCTGTAAGCGCTTTGAAACACTCTGCATATCCGCAAAAATAAGTTCGAGATTTATAGTTTCCACATCAGAAAGCGGTTCAACTTTATTGGCCACATGAATAATATTATCGTCTTCAAAAATACGGATAACCTCTGCAATTGCATCCGTCTCACGAATATTGGTAAGAAATTTATTACCCAAACCCTCACCTGCCGATGCCCCTTTTACTAATCCAGCAATATCCACAAACTCCACCGCCGCCGGTATAGTCTTGACTGATTTAGAAAATTCGGATAGCTTCCATAGTCTTTCGTCAGGCACCGCTACCACACCCACAGATGGATCAATGGTACAAAAAGGGTAATTCTCACACGGCACACTTTTTTTAGTTAGTGCATTAAATAAGGTACTTTTCCCAACGTTTGGTAGACCGACGATTCCAATTGATAATGACATTCGATAAAGATACCCGAAAAATCCCAAAATAGCAAAAAGTATCAAGGTGAAACCTTGATACTTTTTGCTATTTTTTCTAGCTAAACTATTGATTATCTAAATACTTACCAGCCACACTTAGAGCAAAAGATGGTAAAATCACAAAAACAGTGGCAAACATAAGTCTAATTAAAATTTCACTAATATTTGAATCTGGCTGATCTGGTCCTGAAGCTGTTAGTACTACCAATATTCCGATGATTCCAAACATTACTGAAGAATAGATAAATACTTTTGTCGCTATTTTTTGCATTGTTTTAATTAATTAAATTTAATAATTTCGGCGCTTGAAGCAAACCATTAAAACAATTATATCATCATAATTAAAATACACACACTGAACATCTCCAGCAAAAAGCGTCAAGGTGAACCCTTGACGCTTTTTGGGTTTTATAAAATTTAAAATGGATTATAAAAAAGCCTGATGGGATGTACCATCAGGCTTCGTAACTACATACCCCAAATATCAAACATTAATTTCGGCGCGATAAGCTCTAATCAACCGAACAACTGCCTGGCCATACTTGAAGGTATCTTTGTCCCTCCAGCCGTTTGGCCCGCCATTATGAATTCGCGCATACACTTCGGCTGTCGGAACCTTTCCGGTTTTGCGAGTGTATACTTTTCCATAATGTGACAGATAGACATGGAAGGCCCATTCGGCTTTCGCCTGATCCTTCATGTCTTCCATCGTTAGTTGGTCTTTACCCCACAAACGACGGACTTCATTCTTGCCAGCAATTTTGTTCACATCTTTTAGATATGGTGAACGAATTTGCAGCAAACCGTAGGCTTTGTTACGCAGATGTTTGTCACCAACGGCATTTGGGTCCTGCTTGGAATTTTCCTTAAGCATTACGCCATACACCAGTTCCTCAGAATTTACTGCGAGAGTAAATTCTTTGGCAGATATTGGTAAACACATACCTAACACAACCAATGTTATAAACAACCCCATTTTCAAACCCATACTAGACCACCTTTCTCTTTATGGTTTCTTCAATATTTGTCTCCTCAGTTATAGTCAATCAACTGAGAGCCTTCTACAATCATAGCATATTATTGCTTTATTGTCAAATATAAAAATACCCACTCAAAAGCTGGGTAGGTATTTTTATATTAATATTTATAATTAAATTAGTCTTTCTTCCTTATCACCAGGAACCAATATGCACCGCCAAGAAGAATGAGAACTATGATTGAGGACAAGAGAGCAAACAGATTACCTTTTACGAAATTGAAAGCATAACTGATTGATGCTAAAGCGGAAGCACTCAAGCCAGAAAGTTTAGAATCAACTTCTTTTTCGGTAGAAGAAGAAATAGTATTGTTTGAATCATCCTCGATATCCCCGTCTTCCCCTTGTGTATCTTCATCCTCATCGTCATTGTTATCAATAACCGTATCGGTTGTGGATGATGTGATAGAAGGAATTGAACCATCAGCGGCAAAAATATCGTAGAATGACTTTTCTGAAACAAAAGGAACGTCTACCCCAACACCGATAACTTTTACATTAGTAAAAGACAATGTGCTTTGACCAACAGTATTTCCCTTAACAGAAACAGAAAATAAATCCTGCGTGTTACTAGTACACTTTGGAATTCCGAGAGTAAAGTTTGGAACTTCACAGGTCGGAGCAGTTTGAGCGATGATTCCACTGCTGAGTTGGATATCCTGACAATTTAGATTTTCAAAATTTATTGTTCCTTTTACGACGCAAACTTTATCTTCCTTTGGATTTATTTGAACAGATATATCAAAGGCTTCGCCAACAGTGCTGGTAGCAATCAACGGTGAGACAGCTAAGGTGGTAGTACCGTCAGCAAAAGCTGACTGCCCTGCTATCAAGGCTCCAATAATGACTATTAGTGATGTAAAAAATATTTTTTTCATAGTATTTATTTTAATTTAATTATTCATTAATCCCATTTAGCCATTAATAAAGAGAAGTCATATTCATCCACAATTCCATCTCTGTTTAGATCGGCAGAAAGATTTGGTCCAACACTACCCCACTGTGACATCATAATCGAGAAGTCATAAATATCGGTAACTCCATCTTCATTTATATCACTGACAGCATAGTGTCTTCCTCCACCATGACCAGGAACAGACGCCGCTGTTACAGTTATGATTGTAGTGGTAGAAAGTGCACCGGCGGTGGCGGTAATAGTAGTGGTACCGAGAGAGATAGCGGTAAAGATTCCTCCAGCATCAATTGAACCGACAGCTAAAGTGTCACTTGACCAAATAGTGGTTGTTGCAAAGACATTGCTGTATTGATCAAGAACCGTTGAAGTGAAAGTGGTTGTTGCGCCAGCGGTAACTGATGGAGTCAAAGGTGAAATTGAAAGTGAAGTAATAACAACTGGAGCTAAAGTGACGTTCACGGTTCGAGTAGAAGTTGCTGTATTACCATGAGCATCTGATACAACGTAAGTTACAGAATAAGCACCGACAATCGCGGTATTAACAGCGTTTGTAGTATTTATACTTCCGGTAACATCTCCATCCAAATTATCATTGGCAGTGGCACCAGCATCAGAGTAAACATTTCCAATCACTATACTTTCAGGATTATTTCCAAGAATAGTAATCACTGGAGCAACAGAATCAGCAATCACGTTTACAGTTCGAGTAGAAGAGGCGACGTTTCCAGAACTATCGGTTGAGGTGTAGACAACAGCGTAAACACCGACAGTGTTGGTATCAACATCGCTTGAAGTAGCAATAGTGGAAGTAATGTCTCCGTCAAAGTTATCGAGAGCGGTTGCACCAGCATCGGTATAGCTCATTGTTTCAAGAAGGGTAACTGGATTTGAACCAAGGATAGTGATGACTGGAGCTGAATGATCCTGAGCGATGACATTTACTTGTCTTGAGGTAGTTGAAGTATTTGCCGCCGCATCAGTTGCTGAATATACAACGTAATATGTTCCGATTATATTTGTGTTAACATTATTTGAAATTTCGGTAGCGGCGATTGCTCCATCAATATTGTCGATAGCAGTAGCACCAGCATCGGTATAAGTTGAGCTAGCTAAAACAGTGATTGGTGTACCACCAGTAATAAAGATTGAAGGCGGAATTACATCGGCAGGGGCAGCAATAACAATAACTTCCCTATCAGCAGTTGCAGTATTTAAGGCGACATCAGAAACGGTGTAAGTAATAGTATAGATTCCGATGATTGAGGTATCTACTACTCCAGAAGGAATAATACTTGCGGTGACATCACCATCGACATCATCAGTCGCAGTCGCACCAGCATCAGAATAAACTGAGTTTTCATAAACTGTCACCGGTGTTCCACCATTTATTGTAATAGCTGGTGGAATAATATCAGTAGAAGTAGCTTCGACGACATTGACGGTTCTAATAGCGGTAGATGAATTCAAAACGGAGTCAGTTGCAGTATAAGTTACAGTGTAAACTCCGATGACATTTGTATCAACGGTGCTGACTGGAACGATACTTGCGGTGACATCGCCATCAACATCATCGGTAGCAGTAGCTCCCTGATCAACATAAGTTGAACTAGCAATTACAGTTGTTGGGGTTCCACCAGTGATAAAGATGACTGGAGAAATAACATCAGCCAAAGATGGGATAACGATAACCGTTCTAGTGGTAGTTGAGGTATTACCGGCGGCATCTGAAGCGGAATAAACAACTGAATATGAACCAGTTATATTTGTATCAACATCATTTGAGAGTTCAGTAACAGAAACTGCACCATCGATATTATCAGTCGCAGTCGCACCAGCATCAGAATAAGTCGAGCTAGCATAGACAGTTGTTGGCGTACCACCAGTGATGGTGATTACTGGAGGAACGATATCAACTGGAGCCGAGATGACGTTTACCGTTCGAGTTGAAGAAGCAGTATTGCCTGCACCATCAGTGACAGTATAGACAATACTTTGAGTACCGGTAGCACTAGTATCAACAGGCAAACCAGTAGTAATTATATTTAAAGTAATGTCACCATCAACATCATCAGTTGCGGTCGCACCGGCATCAGTGTAAACCAAACCAGAAACAATATTTACAGGGTTTGAACCAGAAATAGTGATTACTGGGACGGTAACATCAGCAGTAGCGACAACGTTTACTGTTCTGGTGGTAGAAGTGCTATTTAAAGCAGCATCAGAAACTGTATAAGTAACGGTGTAAGCACCAACTGGTGTCGTTGAACTTATAGTATTGGTTGTAATTATAGAACTAGTAATGTCGCCATCGATATTATCGGTTGCGGTTGCACCAGCATCGGTATAGTCATTACCGGCAACTAGGGTTACAGGATTTGAACCAAGAATGGTGATAACTGGGTCAGTAGTATCTGGGGTACTTGTCGCAGTGACGGTGACAACAGTTGAAGTAGAAAGTGCACCGGCAGTCGCAGTGATAGTAGTGGTACCAGTTGATGAGGCGGAGAATAAACCAGCGGCATCAATTGAACCAACAGCTAGAGTGTCACTTGACCAAGTAGTGGTAGTGGCAAAGTCCGCACCGAATTGATCAGTGGTGGAAGCACTAAATTGTGTAGTGGAACCAACAGTGACTGAAGGATTAAGTGGAAGTATAGAAATGGCAGTTAGAACTGGAGCTACAGGAACAGCAGTTACAGTCACAACAGTTGAAGTTGAGAGTGCACCGGCAGTGGCAGTGATAGTGGTAGTACCAGTTGAAGATGCGGTGAATAAACCAGCGGCATCAATTGAACCAACAGCTAAAGTGTCACTTGACCAAGTAGTGGTAGTGGCAAAGTCCGCACCGAATTGATCAGTGGTGGAAGCACTAAATTGTGTGGTGGAACCAACAGTGACTGAAGGATTAAGTGGCAGTATAGAAATGGCAGTTAGAACTGGAGCTACAGGAACAGCAGTTACAGTCACAACAGTTGAAGTGGAAAGTGCACCGGCAGTCGCAGTGATAGTGGTAGTACCAGTTGAAGATGCGGTGAATAAACCAGCGGCATCAATTGAACCGACAGCTAGAGTGTCACTTGACCAAGTAGTGGTAGTGGCGAAGTCCGCACCGAATTGATCGGTAGTGGAAGCGCTAAATTGTGTGGTTGAACCAACAGTGACTGAAGGATTAAGTGGGAGTATAGAAATGGCAGTTAGAACTGGAGCAACGGGAGTCGCAGTGACGGTGACAACAGTTGAAGTGGAAAGTGCACCAGCAGTCGCAGTGATAGTGGTAGTACCAGTTGAAGATGCGGTGAACAAACCAGCGGCATCAATTGAACCGACAGCTAGAGTGTCACTTGACCAAGTAGTGGTGGTGGCAAAATCCGCACCGAATTGATCAGTGGTTGAAGCACTAAATTGTGTAGTGGAACCAACAGTGACTGAAGGATTAAGTGGCAGTATAGAAATGGCAGTTAGAACGGGAGTTGGTGGAGTAGCAGTTACAGTCACAACAGTTGAAGTGGAAAGTGCACCAGCAGTCGCAGTGATAGTGGTAGTACCAGTTGAAGATGCGGTGAATAAACCAGCGGCATCAATTGAACCGACAGCTAGAGTGTCACTTGACCAAGTAGTGGTTGTCGCAAAATCCGCACCGAATTGATCGGTAGTGGAAGCGCTAAATTGTGTGGTTGAACCAACAGTGACTGAAGGATTAAGTGGGAGTATAGAAATGGCAGTAAGAACTGGAGGAGCGACAAGAGTAACACTTGTTGAAGCGAAAGAATTTTTTCCATAAGCATCGGTAACAGTCAAAGAAATAGTATAACTTCCCCCCGCGACATATGTATGAGAAGTACTTCCCTCAGTTGTCGTAGCAGAAATAGTTGAAGTCGCACCATCACCAAAATCCCAATCATAAGTCCAGGAATCAGCAAAAGCTGTTCCTTCATCTATATCAGTAGTGGTATCAGTAAGAGTAACCTGCAAAGAAGATGTGCTTACATTGAAGGCTGCGGTTGGTGTAGCATCCAAAAGAACCACGATTGGAGTCGAAGTTGAAATAACCGTTGTTGTACCATTGATAGTAATGGTACCAGTTGAAATTATATTATTGATAACAACTGCGTTAATCAAAGTCACACCATCAATAGTTGAATCAGTTATTGTTGAACTGGAAACTACAGTGTTTGTAAGAGTTGAGGAAGCAATCACTGAATCAGTGGTGGTGCTATTTGTTAGAGTCGAAGAAGCGATTGTTGAGCCAGTAGTTGTACTGTTAGTAATTATCGAATCAGTAATTGTAGTTGAAGCAATGTAAGAATTGGTAGAAGTAGAATTTGTTAAAGTTGAATCGATAACTGTTGAACCATCAATTACTGAATCAGTTGTAGTGCTGTTTGTTACAGTTGAACTTGAGACAAGTGTATTTGTAATATCAGAAAGTGTAATCGTACTAGTACTAATCACTGATCCCCCATCAATAGTCGAAGTTGAAATCGTACTATTTGTAGAAGTTGAATTATCGATTATTGAATTAGTAATAAGTGAAGTATCGATAGATGAATTTGTCGAGGTTGAATTATTTAAAGTTGAATCAATGATTGTTGATGTGGCGATATATGAATCAGTTGAAGTTGAATTTGTCAGAGTAGAATTATCAACAACAGAATCAGTAATCACTGAGTTGGTGGAAGTACTATTAGTAACAGTTGAGCCGGTAATATCAGAATTTGTAATATCTGACAAAGTAACCGTGCTAGTACCTATTACTGAACCAGTATCTATAGTCGAAGAAGCAATCGTACTATTACTAATAGTAGAACTATCGATCACCGAGTTAGTGGAAGTCGAGTTGGTCAAAGTTGACGCGTTTACGGTAGAATCATTAATAGATGAACCTGTAGAGGTGCTATTTATAAAGGACACATTTGAAATGTCCGATAGAATTACTGTACTTCCAGTTACCACAGAACCATTATCAATAGTTGAAGAAGCAACTGTGCTTCCGGTAGTGGTAGAATCGATAATATTTGAGTTATCCACAGTTGACAGAGAAACAACACCATTGTCGATTACTGAATAGCTAATAGTTGAGGTTGAAATAGTGCTATTGGTGCTAGTGGAATAGCTAAAGTTTGAATTTATAATAGAAGAAGTAGCAACATAAGAATGATCGATTGTTGAATAATCAAAAGTAGAATTGATAATAGTAGAACTTGTTGATGTTGCAAAGTCCCCGTGTGAAGGATCAATAAATGAATTTACGATAGTACAATCAGAACCAGTAAAATCTATAACGGTAGAATTTATAATAAGACATCGTACAATGTTTGAATTGTCGATTACAGAATTTGCTGAGGCGTTTACAGTATCCAAATCTGAATTATTTACTGAAGTGCTAGCAATTGTAGAATTTAAAATAGTAGTAGTACCAGTAGTAGAAGCAGCTAGTGCTTGCGCTAGAGTTGGAGAGTAAAAATCATAATATACTCCAGCAATAGTAGAGTTGATTATTAATACCTGAGAATCGGAAATTAAAAATACACCGTAATTTGTAGTGGTGGAAATATTTCCAGCATTATCGATAGCGGCAACGTTGAACCAGAGAGCACCTGGGGTGCTGGTAGAAGTTGAAGTAGCAGTTGTAAAAAATACTCCAGCATCAGTAGAGCTTGAGATTTGAGTGGAGCTAGCTACTGTCCAGGAATATAAATAACCAGCGACGCCTGTTTCTGCATCAGAAGAATCAGTCCAAGAAACGTTTGCTAAGTTTATTACAGTTCCAGTTGCACTCGCGGTGGTAATAGTTGGTGTTGTTGGCAAAACAGCATCGGCCACCATTACAAAGTTTGCGGTGATAGAAATATTTGCAACAACGTTGGCATCAGTTCGAGGATTGGTAGTGGTAGCATCGGACCAGTTTACAAAGTAATAACCAAAAGCGGGAGTGGCGGTGACAGCAGAACCGGCATTACCGTAACTTACAGTTTGAGTAGAAGAACCAGTAATAGAACCATTAGCACCAGCAGTGTAAGTCACTGTAAAGGACAAAACAGAGACGCTCGCCATACCAGTAGTTGCGGTATTTTGTGCAGAAGTCACACCAGCGGTAGTGGTAGCCGCATCGATAGCGGTATCACCAGCAGTTTTAAAATTATTTAAAGTTGTCCAATTCGCTGGAGAGTAATGTGATTGAGTGTAGGTAGAAAGTGCGGCAGTTAAAACAGAGTGTGCTACGACTCGAGCTGCAGCAAGATCAGCGACGACTCCAGCCATGCCAGCAGTAGCAGTGTTTTGAGCAGCAGTTATAGCAGCGGTAGTGATAGCCGCATCAATAGCAGTATCACCAGCAGTTTTAAAATTATTTAAAGTTGTCCAATTAGCCGTAGTATAGTTTGTAGAAGTATAAGTTGCGAGCGCATTGGTAAGTGCAGTGTGAGCATTGGTCTGAGCAGTAGCTAGAGTTACGACAGTAACAAAACAACCATCAATCACTGTGTGTGATGCTCCGTCAGTAACAATAAAGATTGCATTTTTTTGACCGGCAGTGGCATAAGCTTTTGAAACACTAGCGGTTGAACCAGTAAGTCCATCAGTACCGCCGATTGAATATGTATAGGCACCATTACCTCCAGCGGCCACTATATTCCAGGTAACCAAATCACCAATCATTGGTGTCGCTGGAGTTCCAGAACATGAAGCAGTTAGATCATTTGCAGCATTAGCAGTATTTGGGAAAGAAAAAAGAAAAGCAGGGAAAAACATGACGGCAATCGCCACCACGGACCAGATATATTTTCTCAAATTTATATTGTTTCTTTCCATAAAAATAATTAATAATTAATGAAATTTTGTTATATTATAATTCTCAGCACAAGCACCAAACTATACACAATCCACTAGAAAATTCAAGGCTAATTTAGAGAAATCGGCCCACAAGAAATAGTACTTTTACTTAATCTTCCTAAATTATACACAAACCACAAAAAAAGTCAAGTATTAAGATAAACTAGTCCAAAACTAACCCTCTAGATTTTACAGAAGTGGCGACAATCCAAAAGCGCATTATAGTGTTGTTTCTAAAGGACATTACCAAATGTCCGATAGAATGTCCTTTAGGACATCACCCCTCAAAATATAGTCGTTAAATCCTCAAACCATAACTTACTGATATTTTTACCAATATCCAAAAGCTTGACTTTTTTACACGAATATGCTATCATTTCACGTAGAGGGTAATAAACGTTTTGTGTTCATCACATTGTGTGGCTAAGCCACGAAAGGATAGGTTTAATGAACTTAATCAAGAGACTTGTCATGGTGTTGTTTGTTATGGGTGTTTCATTCACTTTTGTCGGTTGTGAAGGGGGTGATGATAACGATGAGGTTATCACGACCAACACGACGACCTCCGTCCATAGTGATGGCGGAGATGATGATGGTGATGAGACAACGACTCAGTCGGCAACAAGTAATGACGGTGGTGGTAACAACAATCCCCCGCCAGTAGTACCAGCCGGACGGAGCATTATCGTTGACAATAAGTCAGCGAGTGCAGTGAGTGTTACTGTCGCTGGAGCAGCAAAGAATATTGCTGCGGGTAGTATGGAAGCCTGGTTCATAAGTGGTGCTTCTACACTGAGCTACGACTCAGGTTTGGGTGGTGCAAAAAGTGCCACGATTGGCAATGACTCCCTAACTTATAGCTATGAGTTAAATGATAGTGCTAGTCTGCCGGGTCTGATTACACTGTCTGGTGGAGCACAAAATTAAAATCTATCGGAGGATCTTCTAGGCGCGTTTCTAAAGAGACGCGCCTAAATTTTTATATAAAAAGCCAGTCACACGTGACTGGCTTTTAATTATTTCATCAAATCCTGAAGTTCCTTTTGGTGAGACATCATCACCGCCATGGTGGCACTCTGCTGATCCTGTCCCCCCTTCATCTTTTCCTCCACTTCCTTGGCGATATCTTCAAAAAGTTTAGGGTTCTTTTCGACGGCCTCGATTATCTTGTTTTGTTGATCTTCCGGCACCCCTTTTAACTGACTCTTTAGCATCTTCTTCAAAAGTAAATTCTTAAAAAATCCCATATTAGTTTAATTAATTAAATTGATAATATTGTTATATTATCAATAAATAATAAGATTGTAAAATAAAAGGGCCACCTTACTTGGTAGCCCTTTATTTATAAGTATTGACCTCCTAAGATTCCTTCCAATTGGTGAGGAAGTCTACGATATTACCTTTATCACAATCGTGAGTACAGCCCAGTTCCATCATTTTTTTTCGGTCATCATTGTTACTGGACATAGCCACAATTGGCCGTTTGAAGACTTTAACTATATCGGCCACAAGCCGGAAAGTTGTTTCACCGTCCTCGATTGTGGCGTCCATAAGAATTAGATCCAGTTCACCCACGTTGTCGGAAAAAAATGCTTCGGCCTCAGCAAGTTTGCCGGTGACGAGAACGACTGTCTTCTCACCAAAAATGCTTTTAATTGCATAAGTGAAACTATACTGCAAAGAAGGACGGTCCTCTACCAAAAGAACTTTTTTAATATTCATTATTATCCCCTTGTTTTGTTGTTCGGTGCGTAGAAAATCTAAAAAAAGGATACAAAAAAATAACCACAGTGTCAAGTAGTACGACTAAGCAGCTTTTGATAAACCACCCTTTCTCTTTATTTCTTCAATTAGAATCTCTGACGCTTCTTCAAAACCAGCAGGTCCCTGACTTATCAGCTTTCGCACTTCAATATTTTCTGGATTATCAATATAGTCACTGATTATTTTCCTATCCTTCATTATCTCGTCAGTATTGTGACCAATATCTAGTTTTTTAAAAACGAGTATCTGAAAAGGGTTACGATAATGCAAATCGCGAATCCGCTCCGCAATTACCGCCTCTGTCAACTCAATTTCTGCAGGATTTTCAAACATATGAATATATTAGCAAAATGAGAGAATATGGCAACATATACTGATAACCTAGCAGTACTATGGGGGTATTTGGTGACATATAGTGGAAATATTTTTATAGATATGGTAATATCTTTACCACTGGGCCCTTAGCTCATCTGGCTAGAGCGCCTCATTTGCAATGAGGAGGTGGCAGGTTCGAGTCCTGTAGGGTCCACAGCTGAAAAACTTAACCGCTTTATAGCGGTTTTTGTTTTTCCTGTGGACCCCAGGAAAGTATCTGAATACTTTCCGTACAGGACGAGAAAACCTTGAGTATATTTATGAGGATGTAATCATCCGAAGAAATACGAAAGGTGTACTGCTCCTGTAAGGAGAGAGACTCCTGTAGGATCCACTAAGTTTTTAACTCTTATATAATAAAGAATATTTTGAATACCTAAATGCTATTCAGAACTTATTTATATGCTAGAATTAACAGGTGAGGAAAAATACATTTTTAATCTTAACAGCCGTCATAATCGTTGGTGGTGGAATAGCAAGTCAGATTTTAATATCTAAATGTGCTGGTGAATGTTCTGGTTTAGGTTACACATTAGGTCTTTTTGAGTTTTTTGTTTTTCTCATATGGTTATACTTTGGAACTACCTATAAAAGTGAGGACGCTGATTTAAATACACTACGCACTGATGGAAAACTAGATTTTAATAAAATGTTTAGTCTTGTTATTCTTATTTTTCTTATAATTATATTAGTCTTTAGTATTAAATCTGCACTTCCATAGCCACACTCAATTCCTGAATACTAATCACAATTTCTTCTCTATGTAGAACCACTTCTGAAACCCACTTTGTATGTCCACAACAAAAAGGCGCCGTCATGGCGTCTTTTTTATTTCTTCAGTGCCAACCTAATCAAATGATCCAAAAAATCTGGCAAGGAACAACCAACAGCCTGAAGCGATTTTGGTAATAAGGATTCCCCCGTCAGACCAGGCAAAGTATTAGTTTCCAGAATATATACCCCTCTTCTTGGATGAATAATAAAATCTGAGCGAGAATAATGTCTCAGACCTAGAGCCTTGTGGGCCTCTTTGGCCATCTCCTGAATGACTTTCTTCTCTTCTGCGGTAAAATTACCTGGGCAAATTTCCTGCGATTTACCACCATACTTGGCATTATAATCAAAGAAGGCGGATTCACTTGGTTTTCTGATTTCCACCGGCAATAGCGTATAAACTGGCTCCTGTCTAAAATCATCAACTACTCCACAGGTCGCCTCTTTTCCCAAAATAAACTCTTCCACCAACGCGGTATCTGAATATAGTAAAGCGTCATTTATAGCACAATCCAATTCAAAGAGGGTCTTGGCAATTGCTGTACCCACCGATGAACCTCCAGATACCGGTTTTACAACTGCTGGCATTGGAAAGGATTTAAATAATTTTGTTATTTCCGCAAAAGAATGATTATCTTTATTTACAGTCGTATGTAATGGTGTTTTTAAACCAGCATTTTTGTATACCTTTTTTGACAATACCTTATTCATACCCACCGCTGAAGCTAACGCCGTCGAACCAGTATAAGGAATAGCAAATTGATCTAAAAGAGTCTGTACTGTGCCATCTTCACCATAGGAACCGTGCAAGGCATTAAAGATGACATCAACTTTTTTAAAAATATTTTCAGGTTTAATTGGTACGCCCATATGGTGCCAAACCCCGTCTTTTGAAATAAAAATATCCAAGACTTCATACTTATCTGCTAAACTATCAATTACTGATTTTCCAGTCTTTAGGGATACCTCATATTCGCTAGAGGGTCCGCCTCGCAGCACTCCAACTTTTTTCTTTGTCATGCACTATATTATAGCACTTCTTCTTTCGCGATGAAAAGCGACTGCAAACCGATGGGCTTCATTATTTATTAATAGTATTTCTTTTTTGTATTTTTTTATCATTGTCTCATCCCCAATCAAGGCTTTCGGCTGATGCTTCTCATCTTTTGTCACCGCCACCAAAAGTATCAAGGTGAACCCTTGATACTTTTTGTTAATAGTTTCTTTAGAGGCATTAAGTTGAGCGATTCCCCCATCCAAAACTATCAGGTTAGGTAGTGGCCATTCGCTATGATTTAGGCGTCTTTCGAGCATCTCTCTCAAGGCTCCAACATCATCCCCTTTGCTGTCTTGTATTTTAAATTTTCGATAATCAGACTTTTTAAGTTCTCCGTTCTCCATCACTACCATCACACCCACGTTATTTGTACCAGATAAATGAGCAGCATCATATGCCTCAATTCGAAAACTGTCTTCGGACTTCACACCTATCAATTCACTGTCATTTGATTTTAATAATGCCACATCCTGGATATGACCCAAAGCAAAAATCTGTCTCTTGGTTAGATTCGCTTTTTCATATTCACCAATCCTGGCAAATATTTTCATTTGCTTTTCAAGATTTTTAATTATTTGTTTCTTTTTTCCAGTAAAAAATAATTTAATATTTTTAATTGTTTTGGCATAATCAACTTTTGAAACTAGCCCACCACACATACCTGGACATAAACCAATCTGATAATTAAAACATGGTCGGTCTTGATCCATCCGACATTTATCTCTAAAAGGAAATATTTTTCTTATTATTTTAATAGCCTCCTTTAATTGATTACCATTAGTAAAAGGACCAAAGTACGTATCCGGTTTAAAATTTAAAGTCTTAGGTTTTTGAGTCAAATTTCTACCCCGAATGGTCAAAACTCTAGGAAAATCTTCCTTGGTAATGACAATATAATTAAAACTTTTATTATCTTTTTCTTTTGTATTATATCGTGGTTGATATTTTTTGATTAAATTGGCTTCTAAAATAAGCGCCTCTAAAACGGAGTCAGTTTTAAGATAATCAACTTTATTAGCCTTTAAAAGCATATCGGCGATAAACATACCCCGAGTTTCAATCAAATCAGCGGCAAAATAGCTCTTAACTCTATCTCTAAGCGAAGTAGCCTTGCCTATATATAGAATATTGCCTCCTTTCTTAAAGAAATACACACCAGGTGAATCTGGCAGACGCTGTTTTTCTAGGGATTGACTTTTCATAATTATTCTGCTACTATACAAGAAATCGCAGTATTCGTCAAATTTCAAAAAGGAGAGTTCTTTATGGATGAGCAATTGAGCGGGTTTTGGGGGAATATCAAAATAGTAGTGATACTTTTAGGAGCATTGGTAGCTACTCCTTTCATTATTATCTGGGCCCTGTTTCTTATGCTGATGGTGATAATACTATTACCCATTTGCATGTATAGAGACAAGAAGGATAAAATACCCATCGCCTAAAACTAGCCTCGAGTACGCAAGTGTGTACTCGAGGCTAAAATTTTGCTTACTTTTTTAGATGCTTTTTTAAGTAGTGGCCAGTGTGCGATTTAGCATTATTGGCGACCCCAGTAGTAAAGAAATCTGAATTTTTTACTACGGGGCGAGATGCCATATATTTAGTACTATTTTTTTAGATGCTTTTTTAAGTAGTGGCCGGTGTGCGATTTAGCATTATTGGCGATATCCTCTGGAGTACCTTTAGCCACAACTTCACCTCCCTTATTCCCTCCTTCTGGACCGATATCAATCACGTAATCAGCACTTTTAATAATATCCATGTTGTGCTCAATAATAATTACGGTATTACCAGTATCCACCAACCTCTCTAAAATTTCAATTAATTTTTTTACGTCTTCATAATGCAAACCAATTGTCGGCTCATCGAGAAGATAAACAGTTTTCTGCAAATGAGGTTTATAAAGCTCTGAGGCGATTTTTACACGCTGGGCTTCACCACCAGAAAGTGTAGTGGCGCTTTGTCCAAGCTTGAGATAACCCAAACCGACATCGTGAAGAGTCTTTAGGCGATCATAAATAGCCGGTAAATCCTCAAAGAAAGGAATAGACTCCTCTACGGTCATATCTAGTATTTCGTAGATATTCTTCTTTTTATACTTAACCTCTAGGGTTTCCTTGGTAAATCTTTTTCCATTACAAACATCGCAGGGAACATAAACAGTCGGTAAAAAATGCATTTCCACTTCAATCATTCCATTTCCTTCACAAGCTTCACATCTTCCCCCTTTTACATTAAAGGAAAAGCGATTTGCCTTCCAACCACGAGCTTTGGCTTCAACACTCATAGCAAACATATCACGAATAAATGACCAAGCTCCGGTATAGGTAGCTGGATTTGATCTTGGTGTACGACCGATTGGCGACTGATCAATGAGGATAACCCGACTGACGTATTCGGTGCCAGTAAAACTCTTACAGTTATAAATTTCATTGGTTCGATGCCTTTTAGTAAAACGAGCATTTAGGTTTTTATCAATAATTTCATAAACGAAAGATGATTTTCCGGAACCAGACACTCCAGTTACACACACCAACTTACCGAGTGGAACATCAACATTCATATTTTTAATATTGAAAATATTACCGCCACGTATTTTTAGCGAACCCTTATCTGTACTTCGTCTTTTTTCGGGAATTTCTATTTTTTTGTCTCCACGTAGATAGTCGAGGGTAACTGATTCCGATGGATTAGTCTTATCGGTTAATAGTTTATCCAAATAACCCGATACCACAATTTTACCTCCATGAACACCGGCACCCGGACCAATATCAACAATATAATCAGAAGAATAAATAGTATCCTCGTCATGCTCCACGACAATAATAGTATTTCCTAAATCCCTTAAATCGGTCATAGTTTTTATCAAACGATCATTGTCCCTAGAGTGCAAGCCGATTGTTGGCTCATCTAAAACATATAAAGCACCTACCAATCCTGAGCCTAACTGCGAAGCTAGTCTAATTCTTTGTGCCTCTCCTCCAGACAAAGTATGCGCTCGACGATCCATAGATAGATATTCAATACCCACATCTATCATAAATTTCAAACGATTATCGATTTCCTTGACCACCACGCTAGAAATTTCTTTTTCCAATTCTGTTAATTTGATATTATCAAAAAATATTTTTGCGTCCGTGATAGATAACGCGGTCAATTCAACAATGTTCTTGCCATTTAGTAGAACGTGTAGGGCTTCTTCCCGTAAACGAGCACCGTTACAAATATCACAAGCATCCTCACTAAAAAAATGCTTTGTTCCTAAACCATTACATTCTGGGCAGGCGCCATAAGGCGAGTTAAAAGAAAATAAACGAGGTTCAATTTCGGGGTAGGAATAGCCGTCATAAGGACACATAAACTTCACCGACATCATTTTCTCTTCACCATTGGTTTCAATTTTCAAAAGACCCTTACTTTCATCAATCGCCTTTTCAATCGCTTCACTCAAGCGCTCCTTAGTTGCCACCTTTTTATCTTTTTCCTTAAATTCACTAACGTAAAATTCATCAATTAAAATATCGATGTTGTGTTTTTTTGTTTTAGAAAGAATAATTTGATCTCGCAGCCTCTTCATCTCCCCATCTATCTTTACCCACTCATAACCCTTACCCAGCAAATCATAGAGCATTTGATAGTATTCTCCTTTTCTTCCAACAACAACTGGTGAAAAAATCTTTACCTTAGTGTCGGTATAAGGCACACCCAAAACTACTTTGGTATTTTTCTCCAAATTGGTTGAAGTGACAGTTTTTATAATAGTTTCCAAAATTTCCTCATTAGATAGTTTTTTTATTTCTCTGTTACAAACCAAACAATGTGGTCGCCCCACGCGTGCATAGATGATGCGCAGGTAATCATAAATCTCGGTAATAGTGGCCACGGTAGAACGAGGGTTGTTTGATCTGGATTTCTGATCAATTGATATTGCAGGTGATAGGCCCAAAATCTCATCTACATCCGGCTTTTGTAATTGCCTTAAAAACTGACGAGCGTAAGACGACAATGACTCAATATAGCGCCTCTGCCCTTCGGCAAAAATAGTATCAAATGCCAAAGAGCTTTTACCTGAGCCAGATAAGCCAGTAAAAGCAATCATTTTATTGCGGGGTATCTCCACATTCACATTCTTCAAATTGTGAGTCCTGGCCCCACGAATAATTATTTTCTCGTCACCAGTATGAAATTTTTCTTTATTTTGCTTCATTTTTTGTTTATTATCCTATACGCTAAATGTCCCCGGGCCTGATGCCTAGGGGTTATGTATGAACAATCTTACTCTTCTTTATAAAAAAGGCAAATAAATAATTATTTTGATTGCACCTGGGTAAATTTTTACTCCTGGTCAGTGATTAATGTTTGTTTGGCAATTTCAATAATTTCCTCTGCTGAAACCCCTTCGTGTTTTATCATTTCAATATAACATATCGGGCAATAACCATGACTAATCTTTTGATTCTTGAAATGATCTGTCCTTCTTTGTAATGCCGTTGGGGTAAACCACTTATGAGTTTCTTTGTCCTTTTGGTCACGACAGATTACACACTCGATAATATGAGTAAGTTTTTGCATTTCCCAATCTCCTCTTATGAACTTCTTTGTAAAGACTAATACACATTCATAAAAATGTAAATAGTGAGAGTATTGATAATAAAATTTACTTCGAATAAAATTTGAGACGCTTCTTAATAAAAAAGGATGACAAAAGGAGTATGAGGAAAAAAATAGTAAAACGATATTCCGAAATATGAAAGACAGACGAAAACTTACCATAGTAGATATCCATAACCAAACCAAATAAAACTATTTCATTGAATGATTTCAAATAGTAGAGAATTAATATAGCAATAATGACGCTCACCCACCATGGAGATGAGATTATGATAAAAAATAATAAAATATTTAAAATTATTCTAAGCATTATATTATCACTTCAACAAAACTTAATTCAGAGATATTAACTGGACTCTTAAAAATAACAGTTTGAAATGAGTCTTTGTCTTTAAAATTTACTTTTTCAACAATTCCAAAAACATTTGAAGTAATCGCCGGAATAACAATCACATCCTCTTCTTTTACCTCAATTTCTCTTGGTAAAAATATATTGAAATTTCCACCACCGATACCTACCGCTTCAGCCGTAACAGAACTAGCCCCCAATACCACTGAGAGCTTCATACCAGGTGTAGAATATAAAGTAACTTTCGACGAGTGCGGATATACTTCACTTACCTCACCAATATATACATTTGAATTGGCAGTGACTTTATCGCCCACTTTTACTTGATAATCCTCACCAATATCAATAGTCAATAAGTCATAAGGCGTCTGAGGAGGTTTTACTAAAATTGAAGCCAAAACAGTGTTCTGTTTAATTTCCTTGCGACCGAGTAGATCCTTGAGGTTATCATTTTCTTTTTGGAGAATATCGTTTAGAGCAATTAAATTACCAGCTAAAAACAATTTTTGTTCGATAGTCAGCCTTTCATTTATCAAGGTTTGTTTTGACTTAAAATATTCACCGAAATTTGAATTGCTGATAGAATTTTGAATTTTCCATACCGGTATAGCGGTAGTAAAAAGAAAATGTCTAACGGGATTAGTAAAAATAATACCAAGTAAAGCCATTAAAATAATAACAGTCATTACAACCCTTTTTCTGGCATTTTTTTTTCGATCCTCAAAATTACTGCTTTTTAGGAGGTAATTCATCTTCGTTTTCAATTAAGACTTCACGATAGTCTTCAAGATTCTCCAAAATTATACCTGTGCCACGAGCAATCGCTGTCAGTGGATCAGAAGCAATATATACAGGAATTTTTAGCTCTTCATTCAACAGAATATCCAAACCTCTGATAAGCGCTCCTCCTCCAACCAAATATATACCTCTTTGCATCACATCAGAAACAATTTCTGGGGGTGTTGTTTCCAAAACTTCTTTGACTGTTTCAACCAGATTGGCAATTGACTGAGCCATCGCCTCACGGACATCGCCATCGGTAATTATTACCTCGCGTGGTAAACCAGTAACCAAATCTCTACCCTTGACTGGTATTTCCATAGATTGATTGGGCATAACCGAACCAACTTCTAGTTTAATTTCTTCCGCTGTTTTTTCACCAATTAAAATTTTAAATTCGGCTCGAATATAGGTAATTATATCGGTGTTTAATTTATCACCGGCAATTCGCAAATTTTTAGACTTTACAATTCCGCCAAGAGAAATAACAGCGATATCCGAAGTTCCACCACCAATATCAATCACCATACTTCCGATTGGACTTTTTACTGGCAATCTAATACCGATAGCTCCCGCCATAGGTTCCTCAACTATATAAACCTCACGAGCACCAGCATTTCTAGTGGCATCACGAACGGCCCTTATCTCGACATTTGTTACACCTGAAGGGACACCCACCACCACACGCGGACCCAATGGTTTGGGAGAAAGTTCTTCTGCTTTTTTTATCAAATAAGCAATCATTTCCTCCGTCACTTCAAAATCTGAAATTACCCCATCAACAAGCGGGCGAACAGCGACAATGTGAGGTGGCGTGCGGCCAAGCATCGTCTTAGCCTGTGTACCAACAGCTACTACCTGACCAGTCTTTTGGTTTAGAGCAACCACCGATGGTTCATTGACAACAATTCCCTTACCGGCAAGATAAACCAGAGTATTGGCAGTTCCCAAATCAATTCCAATATCATTGGAAAATTTTCTGTATATTTTATCGGTTATTTTATCAAAAAAATCGGACATATTATTTATACTTTTTTACATAATCAAGCAACTCATCCTTTTTAATCATAATAATCTTACCACTTACCCTCTCTTTGACTTCATACTCACCAGAAGCAATCGTTTTTTCGCTAACAACAATTCTAAGCGGCATACCAAACAAATCAGAATCTCCAAACTTCTCACCTGGTCTTGCCTCACGATCATCACACAATACTTCGATTCCGGCTTTTTGCAACTCTTTATACAATTCGAGAGAAGACTTTTTAACCTCACTACCATCGCCAATTTCAATAATATGAGTCTTGAAGGGGGCTATTTCAACGGGCCAAATCAAACCCTTATCGTCAGAAAGTGTTTCCACAACAGTACCCAAAAGACGTCCCGGGCCAATACCATATGAACCCATGATTACTTTCTGTTTATCGCCTTTGACGTCTGGATAAGTCAGATCCAAAGCATCAGAAAACTTTGTACCCAAACTGAATATATTACCTACTTCAATTGCTTTTTCTTCTTTAAGCTTGGTGTTTCCACACTCTGGACACTTATTTTGGTCTTTAATTATTTCACTATTTACAGCAATTTTGCACTTGTCACAAACATAAATCAAATCTTCTCCAGCGGAAGAAATCGTCTGAAACTCATGAGAATACTTACTAAAGCTTCCACCTGAGGCAAAGGTAATATAAGTCACCTCACCCAAACCAACTCTTTCGAAAATATTTTTATAAGCGACTTTAGCTTTTTCGTAAAAAGCTTCGTGCTCAGGAATATCTTTTGAGAAAGAATACATATCTTTCATCAAAAATTCTCGGCAACGCATGATTCCACTTTTTGCACGTGTCTCGTTTCTAAATTTTGTTTGAATTTGATACGGATAGGCTGGTAAGTCTTTGTAGGAACGAATGTGATTTTTCATGAGCTTGGTCAAAGGTTCTTCATGGGTAATAGCCAAACCAAGTTCTGTCTCATTTTTTAATTTAGTTTTAAACCAGATATCAATAACGTCATCACTCCAGCGGTTAGTTTTTTCCCAGGTTTCTTTTTCTTGTAGTGAAGAAAGAAAGATTTCTTGTCCGCCAAGTTTGTCCATCTCATCTCTAATGACATCATTCACCTTATTCAAGACCTTTAGACCGAGAGGTAAAAAAGAATAAACACCAGCCATTTCCTTGTTTATAAAACCGGCTTTAATCAACAACTGAGCATTTTTAGACACCTCATCTTTTGGGGCTTCTTTCCTAGTCTTAGTAAAAATTTTTGATTGATACATTTAGCCATAATAGCTTAAATATAGGTAAAGTGAAATACTTGACTATATAGGCTTATTGTGCTAATTTGTTATAAGCTAGTTAGAACAAAAAAGGAGTAAACAACTATGGGTAAGTGGCACAATCTTCGGATGGACTTTCTGTCTGAAATCAAGGACATTATAGACGGTATTTTTGAAGGGATGAAGTTGAAAGATTTTGACAGACTTCATATTCCAAAGGTGAGAATTGTTTTTCAGTATTCACCGTATACACTCTGCAGTATCGCCTACAAAATCGCCAACAACAAAGCCTTGTGGGAAATGCTTCCTGATACCTTATCAGTTAAAGTAGTACACCACACGGCAGTAAATGGAGTTTTTCATAGTTGGGAAAAAAATACAATTATGAAAAAAAGAACCGTACAAAAAAGACTGAAGAAAATTTTGAACGATTGCCTTTAAAATTTACTTCCAACCACACAACCCCGCAACGTCATTTGGTGACGTTGCGGGGTTAGTTTTTTTTAAAATTAGAAAAATTTCATAATATCACGATAAGTAATCACTAACATAAGAGTGATTAGAAGAAAAAAACCAGCGGCATTAAAAGCATTGGCGATTTTTGGTTTTATTGGTCTTCTAGTAACGGCTTCGATAATCACAAATAGCACTCGTCCACCATCAAGAGCGGGGAAAGGAATTAGATTTATAACTGCCAGGTTTAGTGAGATAAACGCCACAAAACCAAGGAAATAGACGAAACCAAAATTAGCAGCGTCGCCAACTAGACTAACGATACCAACTGGACCAGACACCTGTGAAAAATCTCCATTACCCTTTACTACTTGAAGAAGAAAAGTACCTAAACCAATGGCTACTTGTTTAAAAGTAGTGAGGGTCAGCTTTCCACCCTCCCACAAGGCCAAAAATGGATTGAGTTTTACTGTACCAACATTTTCCATATAAATACCTATCATTTTTTTATTGTCAGCCCCACTACTTGAGGCTATAGCCAAAACTGTATAAACTTGATCATTTCTTTTATAGGTAATCTCAATTGAACCATTTAAGCATTTTTCTATTGCTTCTCTAACAAGAGTAGTATTTAAACCCGCACCATTCATCGAACCATAAACCTTACCGCCTGAGTTAATTTGAAGTAATCTGTCACCTTGAATAAGACCAGCTTTTTCAGCTGGCGAATCAGCCATCACTTTGGTCAATACCACTTGAGTGTCTTTTATATATTTTGAATAGTTAGATGCCTCCTCCCCGACTGGCACCATTGAACCACACATAAAAGAAGCCGAGATCAAGAGCCAAGCAAATATAATATTAAACAAAACACCAGAAACTAGAACGCAAACTTGTTTCCATTTCTTAGCATTCACAAAACTGCGAGCACTGTCCGCACCTGTCATCGATTCATCATCAGGATTTTCGCCAAATATTTTTACATACCCACCAAATGGGATAAGGTTTAAAACATATTTGGTTTCTCCTTTCACCCAACTAAACACCTTTGGCGGAAAACCTATTGCAAACTCATCCACTCTAATACCAGATTTTTTTGCCACAATAAAATGCCCAAGTTCGTGGACAAAAATCAAAACAGCTAGAACAACAAGAAAGAGAATGATTGTCATTATTTATATTTAATTATATTTTCTCGGATCAACTTATCCGGTTATCTCCTTCTCTTTTTTAGTAAAAATATCCTCAAGATTTTTATTTCCTCCATCAACAAATTTTTGCATTTCTGCTTTAAATCTAAATCTTTCATCCTCACTCATACCACCCTCTTTTTCTTTTGCTTGGATATCACCCCACACTTCATCACGAATCGCTCTTAAAGTGATTTTACCGTGCTCCAGCTTCTCCTTTGCTACTTTCATAAGCATTTCTCTTCGCTCACTCGTAAGATCGGGGAAGAAAACCCTAACACTCTTTTCATCGGTCTTTAAGGATACACCCAGATTAGCCACGGTAATCGCTTTTTCTATCGCTTTTACTTGGGTGGCATCCCAAGGAGAAACAAGCAGGGATTTAGCATCAACAATACTCACTGAACCCACTTGATTCAGAGGCATTCTTTGTCCATAGCTTTCAACCATTATACTATCCAAAAGCTGGGGTGAGGCCATACCAGTGCGAATACCAGTATACTCCTTCTTCATCCAGTCCTCTGTTTCTTTAATTTTATTTTTTAATTTTGTAAAATCGTATAGCATAATAATTATATAAATTAATATTAATAAATTACTTTATCAATTATATCACAAATAAATATATTTAAAATCCTACAACTGGCCGTATGGGCTATAAAACTAGAGCTAAATGCTCCAAAATCACTTTAATCGAGGGTGATTCATCTGAAGCATAACTTATGGCTTTTTCGATATCTTCAACAGCTAAGATACTTCTACCCCGCCCATCATCATGTTTTTTAATTTTCCAATTTTCTTTTATAATTTTTTCGAGATTTTTTATAAAATTTATTGCGTCCGTTTTTGTTAATTTTTCATCTTTTATATCCTTGGCAATTTTAGCAACAATTTCCAATCTTTTACCAATATTGGCTTGGAGAAATCCTTCCGCGTTGCAAACATCTTCCTGTTTTCCTTCCCCCTTACCAACAATAATTCTTGACCTCAAGGTAGCAAGAAGTCCAGAAATAGCTGGCAATACCAAAAAGAATGTCGTTTCCGCTTTTGGTTCTTCAAAGATTTTTAATAGAGAATTTTGAGCGTCCTTGGTTATAAAATTTGCAAAAACAATAAAAATTTTTCTATTATACTTAACTGGTTTATTTAAATGAGCTTCATTTAGGGCTCGGCTATCATCAATTTTAAATACATTAAATTCCTTGTGCCATAAATCTGGGTTACTTATTGTTGGAAATTTCAAGTCTTTAGTCAAAAAAGCAAAGAGTTCCTCTCTAACTTTTTTTCGGTCACCAACAAGTGCATAAGCATGGTGTAACTGACCATTCTTCTTGTAATTAGCTTTTATCTGCTTCATGTAGAGTCATTATAACACGAAAGCAACAAAAGAGCCCCGACTAGAACTCTATGGCTCTTTTGTCGAGGCTCGAAGGCTCTCCTATATTATTTAACGTAAAACTCATTTTATCTGTTTTTTCCCGCTACTTTTGATGAAAAGAACAACCCAATATCCGGAATATCCACGTGAGTCGAGCTAGGAGCAAAACTGTAATCACTCGAATCATTCATAGAAAATCTGGCTATGGCCTGTTCACGAGTAATCCTTTTTGCTTTTCCGGCCGCGCCAGGAATCGCCTGGTGGAGAACACGCTCCGCCAACTTGTGAGCATGGGCCCGGTTGTTTACTGCCTTGTCCAAAAGAACTTTCTTATCAATTCTTTTCAAGTTAACCCCTTTCTTTTCTTATCAATTATTCTCCATTGGAATTCCTCCTGAATGTATTTTACATCCGGTGGTTGTTTTCGCTCCCGGAATGTCAGTTTTATCGCCCATAATAACTGGCCGATATTAATAAACTTTTCCTTAACAATAAACTTATAGAAAATAATCACAGAAATTCCCATAACAACAATAAAAAGATATTTCACAAAGACCTCTTTAATATAATGAATTTCTAAATCAAGACTAACATATTCAAATTAAAATAACAAAAAAGCCCGAACAAAAGATTTAGGCTCTTTTGTTCAGACTAATCACAAACTAATCCTTATAATCTGGTTTTGGTGCTTCTGGTAAATAGTAAGGGTTACTACTGTGCATAAAATCACGTTTGATTTTATTTTTCTTTTTACGAGCGTCCTTAATCAGCCCCCTAAGACGATTAAAAAGAATGTATTTCTCACCACCAACTATATTTAAAAGAGCCACAATCAAAACACAAAAGACGAATAGCTTAATATATTCCATAAAACCTCCATATTTTTAAATCTAAATACAGATTAGCAAAAGGATTACCTCTTAGCAATAATAGATTTTTTATAAACATCCAAATGTTCGAGAGCGATACCGGTACCTTTGGCCACACAATACATCGGGTCTTTAGCAACAGTCGCTTTTACACCAGTTCGGCGAAAAACAAGTTCAGCTAGATTTCGCAACTGTGAAGAACCACCGGTCATAATAATTCCTTGATCAATAATATCGGCAGCAAGCTCGGGTGGGGTTTCTTGCAAGACATCCTTGATGGCTTTAATCATATCGCGAAGTTCCTTGCTAATTGCTTTTACTATTTCATTGGTTTTTATTTCAGCTGTTCGTGGAAGACCAGATAAAAAATCTCGTCCTTTTATAGTCATGACCAATTCCTCTTCCATTGGCACAGCTGAACCAACATTGATTTTTATCTCCTCGGCAGTTTTATCACCAATGGCCAAGTTGAAAGTTTTCTTAATATAATCGGCTATCGCATAATCAATTTTATTCCCGGCACATTTTACGGAAGTTGAGGAAACAATTCCTCCAAGTGAAATCACTGCTACGTCGGTCGTACCACCGCCAATATCTACCACCATATGTCCCATTGGCTCTTGAATCGGAATACCAGCCCCAATCGCCGCCAAAATCGGTTCCTTCACCACATAAGCATTTTTGGCACCAGCTTTCATGGCGGCTTCTATCACAGCTCGTCTTTCGGTCGAAGTCACACCCGCTGGCACTGACACCATCACTTCTGGTTTAAACAAATTCCATTTACCCAAAGCCTTGTCGATAAAATATCGGAGCATCGCTTCAGTCACACGATAGTCGGCAATCACACCATCTTTCATTGGTCGGTAAGCGATAATACTATCAGGAGTTTTACCAAGCATTTTCTTTGCTTCTACCCCCACGGCCAAAATCTTATTGTCTTGTTCGGAAACAGCAACGACAGAAGGCTCAAAAAGAACAACTCCTTTACCTGGCAAAAATACCAAGGTGTTGGCCGTACCCAAATCTATTCCGATTTTCTTCGTGAAAAACGACATATAACCATATACTAAACCTTTTACAGGTTTTTGCAAATTTTATAATAAAGGACCAGAAGACTGGTAGTTTACATTTTTATAGCACATATGCTATACTCTATAGATTAATAACCAAGCTTTAAAAATATGTCCGACACATTATCAAACATCGGAAAACTAATAAAAGAGCTTAGAGAAAAAAGAGGTATCACCCAGTCCGAATTTGCCGAAAAGCTTGAGACGACACAAAGCGCAATTGCGCGGATTGAGAGCGGTGAACAAAACCTAACCACAGATATGATCTCCAAAATAAGTGATGCTTTGGAAAGAGAAATACTTACTCTAAATAAAGGGGCGATAAATTTTCAAATTGAGGGCGGACACAAGTTGTCCGGTAGTGTAACCACCAAAACATCTAAAAACGGAGCGATGGGGATTATCTGCGCTTCCCTTCTCAATAAAGGAAAGACTGTCGTAAAGAATGTGCCAAAAATTGAAGAGGTGTATCGCATGGTGGAAGTATTGGAAAGTATCGGTGTATCAATAAAATGGCAGGACAATGATTTGGAAATTCAACCCCAAAAAATAAATCTTAAAAAAATTAATAAACTTTCAGCTGAAAAAACCCGAAGCATCATAATGCTCATCGGGCCGTTGATTCATATTCTGAAGAAATTTTCCATACCGCAGCCTGGTGGTTGCAATCTAGGCTCTCGCACCGTCAAACCGCATTTATTTGCCCTAGAGAAACTTGGAGTAAAAATTGAAACGAAAGAAAAGAGCTATGAAGTTTCTGCTGAACATTTGCATCCGAATGAAATAGTTCTCTATGAATCAGGTGATACTGTCACAGAAAATGCGATTATGGCGGCCGCTCTTATCCCAGGGAAAACAGTTATTAAATATGCTTCGGCCAACTATATGGGACAGGAGGTTTGTTTCTTTTTGGAAAAATGTGGAGTGAAGATTGAAGGTATCGGCACCACGACTATCAGCGTCCATGGCGTAAAAGAAATCAATACACCAATCACCTATTACTTGTCCGAAGACCCAATCGAGTCAATGTTTTTTATCGCCACAGCAATTGTCACCAATTCAAAATTAACAATCAAACGCTGCCCCATCGACTTTCTTGAGTTAGAGCTTTTAAAGTTAGAAAAGATGGGTTTAAAATATAAAAAATCAAAAAATTATAAATCATTGAATAGTCAGACAAATTTAATTGACCTCACTATATTCCCTTCAAAATTAATCGCTCTTGAGGAAAAAATACACCCAAGTGTTTATCCAGGAATAAACATGGACAATCTGCCGTTTTTTGCCATTATTGCCACTCAAGCAAAAGGTACGACCCTAATCCACGATTGGCCTTATGAAAAAAGAACTATTCACATAAAAGATATTGATAAACTAGGCGCCGACACAAACCTGATTGACCCGCACCGATTATATGTTACGGGAATAACAAAACTAAAACCAGCAGAAATAATTTGCCCACCAGCTTTGCGGCCAGCGGTTATACTACTCATTGGCATGCTCGGAGCTAAAGGTAAGTCAGTACTGAGAAATGTTTACAGTATAAATCGCGGATATGAAGAAATTGCGGAAAGATTAAACACAATTGGAGCTAAAATAAAAATCTTGAAAGATTAGCCAAAATGTGCCATTATACTAGCAAATGAAATTGCTCAGTGTTATCCCAATATCCAAGGGTATCAACAAGGAAAACCTGTCGTATTTTACTGCCTCGGATATATCTATCGGTTCGGTAGTAAAAGTCCCGATTAGAAAAAAAACCATTCCAGCGATAGTTATCTCTTCTGAAGAGGTCACTGACGTTAAAGCGGAGATCAAAAATGCTTCCTATGAGACCAGGAAGGTTGAAAAAATAAAAGCATCTTCCCTTTTATCTACAGAATTTATGAAAGCAGTAGTCGCCTCGGCCCTGTATTTTGGCTCTACATCTGGAAGTATTCTTCACTCTGTAGTGCCAAAAACTATTATTGAGGAAGCGGAACAAATAAAAGTAGAAATAAAACCATTAAAGAATCCGCGAGTGCACGAAAAACTCGTTATTCAAAGCGATGACGATGAACGCTATGCTTCATACAAGGGTCTGATTCGTGAAGAATTTGCCAAAGGATATTCTGTTTTTTTCTGTTTACCAACCATCCAAGACATCAAAAGAGCTTATGAAAAATTATCAAAAGGCATAGAGCAATATACTTTTGTTCTACACGGGCTACTAAGCAAAAAAGAACAAATTGAACTTTGGAACAAAGCCTCAAACGAAGAGCATCCTTGCTTAATTATTTCTACCGGGTCATTTCTAGGCCTAGCAAGAAATGATATAGGAACAATCATTGTCGATAAAGAAAATACTCGTTCTTATAAAAGTCAGACTCGACCATTTATCGATATTAGAATCTTTGCGGAAATGTTGGCGGAAAAAATCAAAGCAAAAATTATTTTTGGAGATTTGCTTCTCCGTAATGAAACTGTTTGGAGGCATAACGAGGCGGAAATGTTTGAAGTAGCACCTTTGAAATTTCGATCATTAACTACATCAAACCAAAAGCTGGTGAATATGCGAGAGATTCTGCCAGAAACAATCGGCACCGATAAGGAAGGGCAAGAACCAAAATTTAAATTATTTAGTGATGACTTATTGAATCTAATTAAAATTAATCAAGAAAATGACGAGAACTTGTTTATCTTTGTTGCCAGACGAGGTCTCTCACCTTCTACCGTTTGTGGTGATTGCGGAGCGCTGGTCAAATGCAATACCTGTGGCGCCCCAACCGTACTTCACAAAGCTTTAAATGAAAACTTTTTCCTTTGCCACCGTTGTGGTGAACACAGAAGCGCCCTTGAAAAATGTAAAAACTGCCAGAGTTGGCGTTTATCCGCTTTTGGTATTGGTATTGAAGCAGTCGAGGAAGAACTAAAACAAAAATTCCCCGATCTTAAAATTTTTAAAATAGATTCTGATAGTGCTAGTACACACAAAAAAGCCATGGATATTATGGCAAAATTTTATTCCTCTCCAGGTAGTATTTTACTAGGCACAGAAATGGCCTTACTATATTTTAAAGACATAATCGCCAACACCGCTGTGGTTTCGATTGACTCCTTTTTCTCAATCCCGGACTTTAGAATCAACGAAAAGGTAATGAATATTTTATTAAAAATACGAGCATTTACTTCCAGAAACTTTTTAGTACAAACCAGAGATATCGACCAAAAAATATTGAAATATGCGATTGGTGGAAATCTAGCAGATTTTTATCGTGATGAGATTAAAGAAAGAGAAACACTTTCTTATCCGCCTTTTTCAATACCAATTAAAATAACCCTCCAGGGAGACAAGAAAACTGTATTAGCTGGTATGGAGCAATTGCAAAAAGATATGTCACCCTACGAAGTAGACGTCTTCCCGGCCTTTATTCCCGTACAAAAAGGAAAATTCAGCATGCACGGACTAATAAAAGTAAAACGTGAGGATTGGATTGATAAAGTACTTCTTGCAAAATTGAATTCCCTCTCCCCACAATACACCATAAACGTCGACCCAGAGAGTCTTTTATAAAATCATAAAATAAGGTATATTTTTATTATGAAGAAAATAACGACAAAAACCCCGAAAATAGTCCAAAAAGGTGAACCGGTTTTGAGGAAAATAGCCGAAAATGTGGAAATTACCGATATCACCAAGCCAAAAATTCAAAAGATTCTTTTGGATATGAAAAAAGCTTTGGATTCACAGGACGACGGTGTGGCGATTGCTGCTCCTCAAATCGATGTTCCTTTACGCATATTTATGGTTTCTAGAAAGGCAGAAATAATAACCCGCGGGGTTGAGAGCATACCGGAAGATGAACTAAATAAAATAAAAGACCCAGTCTATATAAACCCGGAAATAAAAAAACTATCTCGCACAAAAAATATTGTTGATGAGGGTTGTTTGTCGGTTAGATATTTGTACGGCAAGGTTAAAAGAGCGGAAAAAGCGACCGTTACTGCCTACGATGAAAATGGTAAAAAATTCACCAAAGGAGCGAGCGGGCTTCTGGCTCAGATTTTTCAACATGAGATAGATCACTTGAACGGAATACTATTTGTAGACAAAGCTGATAACATCGTGGAGGTTCTACCCAAGGAAGCTAAAATATAAATCATTTAATGTCTAATACTAAAAGTGCAAATTTCTTATTCTTTGGCAGTTCAAAATTTTCGGTTTTTTGTCTTGAAGAACTGAAAACTCTTGGTCTACTTCCCACGGCAATAATAACAACTCCCGATATGCCAACTGGACGTGGTCTAAAATTAACCCCAACTCCAGTAAAACTCTGGGCTCAAGAAAACAGTATTGAGTGCTTAACTCCAGAAAAACTTAGCCAAGACTTCGCTTTAAAACTTTCGACTTTAGACTTTTCACTTTTTTTAGTTGCCTCATACGGAAAAATAATTCCGAAAAATATTTTGGAATTACCAAAACATGGTACTTTAAACATCCATCCTTCCTTACTACCAAAATACCGCGGTTCATCTCCCCTTCAGGAGCAAATTCTAAATGACGAGAAAAATATTGGCGTTACCATAATGCTTATGGATGAAAAAGTTGATCACGGACCAATCATCGCTCAAGAAAAAGTGGAAATACTAAACTGGCCAGTAAAGTTTGATGAGCTTAAAATGATTTTAGCAAAAGTAGGCGCTAGACTATACGCTAATAATCTAGAAAATTGGCAAGCTGATAAAATCAAACCAGTAGAACAAAAACACACCGAAGCTACCTTTACTAAGAAAGTTGAAAAGGTTGATGGTCTTATCGATATTGAAACTGGTGCTTCCTATAAAAACTTCCTCAAAATTCAGGCGTATAGTACCTGGCCACAGGCTTATTTCTTTGTTAATAAAGGTGAACAAAAAATACGAGTAATCGTAAAAGAGGCAAATTTTAAAGATGGAAAACTGGAAATAACTCGCGTTCTTCCTGAAGGTAAGAAAGAAATGCCCTACAAGGATTTTCTTAATGGTTTAAAATAATTTCTATATAAAAAAGGCCTTCTGTTTGGAAGGTCTTTTTTATTTTCTTACTTATTTTACTAATATTTTGTTTACAATCACTGGAACAAGTGGTCGATCATAAGGTGCGCCATTTGTTTTTGTGGCATCAATTGCCTCGACAACATCCATACCAGAAATTACTTTACCAAAAACGGTGTGTTTGCCAATAAGCCAAGGTGTCTCGGCCGCAGTAATGATAAAAAATTGGCTACCATTGGTATTTGGACCACTATTGGCCATAGCGAGCATGCCACGAGTCATAGGGAGATTATTTGGCTCATCTTCAAATTTATATCCTGGTCCACCCGTACCGTAGACACTGACGTCCTCACCCTTGGTATAAGGATCACCACCTTGAATCATAAATCCTTTTATCACTCGATGAAATTTGGTGTTTTCATAGAAACCTTCGCTAGCTAATTTTAGGAAATTTTCAACAGTCTTAGGTGCTTCATCAGCATATAACTCTATTTCGATATTTCCCATACTCGTCTGCATTGTTATATTTTTTTTAGTATTTTCGTTCATAACTTTTTTATCTATTATTTTAACTTCAGTATTTTTATTTTCTGATTTGTTACTATTGGAAGCAAAACCAATAAGTAATGTGATAACTACAATTATTACTATATATAAAATAGCTCCTGGATTTATCGGATTCTTCATATTATTTCCTACTAGTTATTTATTAGAGGCATCCTTAACCAGATTTTTTATCTTTGCTCCCCCTTGTTTTAGTTGAGTAACTTTTTTATCTTTATTAGTCTTTATTTCTCTTATCATTTCGTCTTTAGCCACATCAATTGAAGCAAAAAGTTCTTCTTCCTCCGCCTCCGCTCGCAAATTTTTACCAGCAACATGAAGATTTATTTCTGTTCGAAAAACGTCACCGTTTTTATGATGCCTAGTTGTCTTACCTAATTCCACATTACACATCACACTTTCGTCAGCAGGGTTTAAAAACTTTTCCAAATGCTCTAGCTTTTTATAAAGATAATCCTTTATATCGGCGGTGATTTTCATATTTGTCCCCTTTTCATTTATTCGCATATTATTTTTTACTTATCTCGAATTTTATCGAGTACTATTTTAATAAAGTATCAATTATTTGCTTTACGTTTGTGTATGGATAGGCACCATTCAAAGGAGTTTTCTCGCCATCCTTGGTAACAATAATACTCCAAGGTGTACCTTGGCCACCAGTCGCTTGGGCATTTTCCAAATCTGCTTGTATTTTGGCATCGTATTTACCACTAGTAAGACAGGTATTGAAAGCCGTCACATCCAAACCGACATAAGCGGCGATCTTTGGTAATTCAGCAGAATCAAGACCGTCATTAGTTGGTGTGACTTCATACAATCTATCAGTATATTCCCAGAACTTATCGTTTCCACCAAGTTCATTAGCACACTCCTGAGCCACAGCTTCATTTCGAGACTTTGAATGAAGTTGATCTAGTGGTGAATGTCGATAAACCCAAGCCACTTTGCCATCCTTGCCATACTCATTCATAATTTGCTTCATTGTAGAGTGAAAACGTCCACAGAAAGGACACTCGGTGTCAGAATACTCAATCACCACAACCTCAGCATTGGGATTACCTCGGATATGATCATCGGTGGATACTGGTCTGACCAAATCCAAGCTAGCATTCCCCGTTGGAACGACTTCTTCTGGTTTGTCTGCTGGCTTACCATCACTAAAGTACATTGCGCCAGCGATAATAACACCGGCAATCACAATTGCAATCGGAGTAGATAGATTTGTATTGCTATCTACTTTTGAATTTGTCTCTTTCTCCATATATTATATTTAAAATAAATTAACTATTAATACCGACAGTATATCATAATTAGTTTATCAATCAAAAACAATATTTGAGGCCATATTCTTCTCCACTGTTTATTCACAGAATATACCCCTTATCCGTTTGTCGATTTTAATTTCTCCATGATACAATGCCCGCATGGTTCAAAATATTAAAAAATCAGTCACTAGAATTCCACCAAACAATATTGATTCGGAACGAGCACTTCTCGGTTCTATTATGCTACGTCCAGAAGCCATCCATGAAATAATGGAGATAATCCGGGCTGACGCTTTTTATTCGGAAAAACATCGCATTATCTTCCAATCGATGGGAGAACTTTTTGAAAAAAATGAACCGATTGATTTACTTACTTTATCAGCCCGACTGACGGAAAAAAATCAACTAGAGCAAATTAGCGGTACTGGTTACTTAACTGAGTTGGTAAATCTCGTCCCTTCTTCGGCCAACGCTGAACACTATGCTGAAATAGTCCAAAAGAAATATATTATGCGCCAGCTGATTGAGGCATCTGAGCATATTTCCATGCTTGGTTATGAAGAAGCTGAGGATATCAGTACCCTCCTCGATTTGGCGGAAAAGAAAATTTACGAAGTAACCCAAGGAAAAACCTCCAACAAATTTATTGAGCTAAAAGATATTCTCGGCGAGGCTTGGGAAAGACTTGATAAATTACACAAGAGTAAGGACGTTCTTCGTGGTATACCAACTGGTTTTAGAGATTTGGACGCTAAACTTTCTGGTTTGCAAAAATCTGACTTGATTATTTTAGCCGCTCGACCTTCGATGGGTAAAACCTCTCTAGCGCTCGACATTGCTCGACAAGCAGCAATCAAACACAATGTTCCGGTTGCTATATTCTCTCTGGAAATGTCCAGCCAACAATTAGTAGACAGAATGATGGCAGCCGAAGCTCGGGTAGATGCTTGGAAATTGCGAACTGGAGGACTAAAACTCGACAGTGAATTTGTAAAGATTAGAGACTCTCTGGATGTCTTGTCCAAAGCTCCGATCTTTGTCGATGATCAACCAGCCAACAACATTTTGAAAATGCGTGGTGTAGTGCGACGACTAAAAAACGAAAAAGGGATAGGCCTTGTGGTTGTGGACTACTTACAGCTTATGGCTCCAGTTCAAAGTAAAAATAATGACAATGTGGTCCAACAGATTACCGAGATTTCCCGCTCACTCAAGCACCTGGCTCGTGAATTTGATGTACCGGTACTTGCTCTTTCCCAGTTGTCTCGTGCGGTTGAGCAACGTGGTGGACGACCTCGCCTATCTGACCTTCGAGATTCTGGTTCTATCGAACAGGATGCCGACGTGGTTATGTTTATCCATCGCGAAGATAAGTACAAGGATGAAAGCGAAAAAACAAATATAGCCGAAATTCTCATAGAGAAACACCGAAATGGACCAACTGGAAAAGTAGACTTATACTTCGATCAAAGCAAATCCAGCTTCCTTGATATTGATAAAAACTCAGATTTTAAGGATTTTGCTCCTTCGAGTAAACCAGACGAGATGGCTTTCTAATTTTACTTTTTTTCACTTACAGTTTAAACTCTAATCATGGACACGATAGATAAACTGACTGAAATATTTAAAAGTTTCCCTGGTATCGGACCACGCCAAGCCAAGCGCTTTGTCTATTATTTACTTACCCGAAATAAAACCTATATCAAAGATTTCATTTCGTTAGTAGATAACCTTCAAAAAGAAATCCGGATCTGCCATGAATGTTTTAGGTATTTTACCAAAGGCAAGCAGACTACTTTACTCTGTGATATCTGTAGCGGCAAAAACCGTGATGAAAACTCCTTGATGATCGTCGCTCGCGATATCGATTTAGAAAATATTGAAAAAAGCCATTCTTTTAATGGTAAGTATTTTGTGCTTGGTGGTACAGTCCCGATTTTGGACAAAAATCCAGAAACTCGAGTGCGAATCAAAGAATTAGTTTCTTCAATCGAAAATCGGATTCCAAAAGGATTAAAGGAAATAATTCTTGGCTTTAGCATCAATCCAGAAAGCGAATACACGGCTGATTTTGTTATACAAAATATTAACCCACTCGTCACCAAATATAATTTAAAAATATCCCACCTTGGTCGTGGCCTTTCTACTGGTACTGAACTTGAATACTCCGATGCGGATACTATTAAATCTGCTTTAGAAAATAGGAAATAAAAAAACCCACTTTTGGAGTGGGTTTAACACGGTATTATGTACCATGCCGTAGCAGAGTGTGCGAAACTCGATAGTACATCGCTTATCCTCCTTATTTGAACTCTAGCAAGTATAACATATCTATAATTAAAGTCAAGTATTTTTAGCACTTTATCCGATTTTCTACATCTATCTACTAAAATAGCCTTATAAATATAGATTTGTGGAATTTCCTATTTACTCTTCTTGATCGCGGCTTTTATGAAGGCTGTGAACAACGGATGTGGGGCCAGTGGACGAGCGAGGAATTCTGGGTGGAATTGAGTACCGAGGAAGAATGGGTGAACTTTTTTGGGAAGCTCTGCAATTTCCATCAAGTGGCCGTTTGGTGACTTACCAGAAAAGACTAACCCGGCTTGAATAAGCTTTTCAACATATTCAGGGTTTACCTCATAACGGTGACGATGACGCTCTTGCACCACATCTTGCTTATAAGCTTCATAAGCCACTGTACCATGCGCTAGATGAGCCGGATAGGCGCCAAGGCGCATACTGCCACCATAGTTCCCTTCCGCTAGTTTCTGCTTCTGATCAGGCATAATATCGATTACCAAAGCGCTGGAGGCTTTGTCTATTTCCGCCGTGTTGGCATCTTTAAGACCAAGCACGTTTCTAGCGTATTCAATCACCATGAGCTGCATGCCATAACAAAGACCAAAATATGGGATCTTCTTTTCCCGAGCATACCGAATCACCGCGAGCTTGCCTTCGATACCACTTTCACCAAAACCGCCGGGCACGATTATACCGTCAAATTTTTCTAATCCTTTAAACTTACTTTTATCTATCTTACCTCCTTCAAATTCCCTAGCGTTCACGGTATGAATCACGGGTTTCTTTCCCAACTTATAGGCCGAGTATTTTATAGCTTCCAAAACAGAAACGTAGGCATCAGTAAGTACAAAGTCTCCAGTATTAAAATATTTTCCGACAATAGCGATATTTACCGGTTCTTTTACACTTTTTACTTTCTTTGCAAAGGCCTCCCACTCCGCCATTCCGTGATTTTCTTTTTTGTGACTTAAATTCAAAACCTTCAATAAAATATTTCCCAAATTGTCTTTTTCAAAATTCAATGGCACATCAAATACGCTTTCAATATCCGGAGCAGAAATTACATGGTCAACAGGTAAACTACAAGAAATAGCGATTTTTTCTTTTCGCTTGTGATCCATCGGTACTTCACTTCTCGCTAAAATAATATCAGTATTTACTCCGTACGAATTTAACTGCCGAATAGCATTTTGGGTAGGCTTTGATTTCATTTCGCCCAGCTTGCTCGGCACTGGCATATAGCTGACCATCACAAATGCAACACCCTGAGGATTAAGTACTTTCATTGTACGCGCGGCTTCAATAAACATAATGTTTTGATAATCACCCACCGTACCACCTATTTCTACTACAGTAATATCTGACTTATTTGTCTTAGCAGAATGCTTTAAACGGCGAATTATTTCATCTCTTATATGTGGAATAGCCTCTACACAATGTCCACCATACTTCAGAGCCCGTTCCGCTTCTATCACATGCTTATAAACCATGCCGGAAGTAATATAGTCATCATGGGTCAAATCTCGATGCAGGAAACGCTCATAGTTACCCATATCCTGATCTGTTTCTAGGCCAGAGTTTAAGACGAAAGTTTCCCCATGCTCAGTAGGATTCATTGTCCCAGCATCCACATTTAGATAAGGATCAACCTTCAGCAGATTCACAGAGAAACCCTTCGCCTGTAGAAGGGTTCCAATAGACGAGGTAGCAATACCTTTTCCAACTCCTGACATAACACCACCAGTAACAAAAATATATTTATGTGATTTTCTTTTCATTTATACTTTAATTAACCAATGAAAGATTAAATGAAAACCGTCCCCCACTAACTTTTAGTGGGGGACGGTTTTACTAGTTTATTTTATTGAATCAATCTTAACTTGAAAGTATGGCTGGCGGTGTCCGTTTTTCTTGAAGTATCGGCTCTTTTGCTTGTAGTGGATAACAATAACTTTCTGAGCTCTACCGATTTTCTCTAGAGTAGCTTTTACAGCGGCTCCCTTTATAACTGGGGTACCAATAGTGGTGTCTTTGCCATTATCAACGAGTAAAACTTGGTCAAAAGTAAGCTTATCACCTTCCTTGTACTCACCAGTGATTTTCTCAATTTTAACAGAATCGCCAACTGCGACTTTGTATTGCTTTCCACCTGTTTTTATTACTGCAAATTCCATAGGTTTATATATTACACGAAATTTTTTAAAATGCAACTACTCTTCGATTTCTGGCTTTTCTATAGCCTGAGTTTCGTATTCTAAAGCCGTTTCCACACCAGTAATACGAACGATATCCTTGTCTATTTTCTTGAATTCCTTTGAACCATCCATGTACTGACTTACAACGGTAGATATAGACTTTCCCAACTTATCATACTTCTCAGCATATTTCTTTAAATGAACAGTGAGCTCTCCTACACGCTTTACAATATCCTTAGCAGACTCTTCAATCTGCATAGCTTTTAAACCCTGCAAAACTGTTTGCAAATAGGCCAAAAAAGATGTCGGTGACACAATAATTACTTTATATTTGGAGGCGGCTCGCTGAATCAAACTTTCGGTTTCCTCTTTCAAAGCACCAATTTTATTTATCAACAAATCATAATAGATTGCTTCATGTGGAATAAACATAAAGGCAAAATCCATAGTTCCCTTACTTGGTTGAATATATTTTGAGGTTTCGACAATTCTATTTTTCAAATCATTCACAAAAAGTTTCTCGAGTTTTTCTTTTTCAACTGGATCTTTTTGTTCAATAATTTTATTGTAATTTTCTAAAGAGAATTTTGAATCTACTGGTATAATTTTTTCTTTAACAAAAACCACAGCATCAGGAATCAAATCATTACCTTCTTCATCCTTACCAAGCTTATACTGCATTTCAAAACTACCTGGAGGTAAAACATTTTTAAGTAAAGTTTCCAAATAGTATTCGCCCAATATTCCTCGCTGCTTGGGATTCTTTAAAATATCCTGAAGTGACTGGAGTTGGTCGGTAAAACCCACAACCTGACGATTTGTCTCGTCTAGCTTGGTCAATCCTTCGGTAACATCTTTGATAAGCTTTGAGGACTCAGTAAACTGGACTCTCATGGAATCGTTCATGTGACGAGCCGACTCGGTCATTTTATTGTCCATTGTACGATTTAGCTCATTTATCTGCTGTAAAATAAGATTCAGACCAGTCTCGTCTTTTTTCTCTTCGGTCTTGCTTTTATGACTAAGATTAAGCCAAATTAAAACGAGCAGAGCAATAAATACCAAAACCAAAAATATTGTTAAAATAATTTCCATGCTGACATTTTATCATGTTATATGCTAAAATAAAAACATATAAATTTAATTAACCCGAGAAACACGGGGAAACAATACAATGTCTATACAACAAGATATGCGCAATGGAATAAAGGCCGCTATGATTGCCAAAGATGCAGTCAGACTAACCGTACTTCGCGGATTGGTTTCCAGTTTTACCAATGAATCAGTTGCTAAAGGTAAAACGCCGCAAGACGAGTTAGCTGATGCCGATGCTGTCGCGGTGATTAAAAGAGCGGTAAAGCAGAGAAAGGATTCGATTGATCAATTTACCAAAGGTAATCGTCTTGATTTAGTTGCCAATGAAGAAGCTGAACTAAAAATATTGGAGACTTTTTTACCTCAAACGATGAGCAAGGATGACATCAAAAAAATTGTCTTAGCTAAGAAAAATGAACTCGGCGTCACTGACAAAGCTGGTATGGGTAAGTTTATGGGGGCTCTGATGAAGGATCTCAAAGGACGGGCAGACGGAGATGACGTCAAGCAAGTTGTCGAAACTCTATTTCAGTAACTAATGTAAATAAGTTTTTCTACTACTTGACATTATTTATCTATATATTACTGTTATATCAGTGTTGATCTTCCAAATCTAAATAGGAGGTATTTATGGCTAAAGTTTCAAATGAGGCATTGGTCAAAGAGGCGAAATCACTCATTAAAGATCGAAAAGTCAAAACCGAGATTGCGGTTAGGTGGGTTTTTTCAAAACACCATATTTACAGCCCATTTCGTTTTGGTGAAGTCTGTCGCTTGATAAGTATTAGTAGCTCACCAAGTGAAGCCAGTGAACCTCCCCTTTTCACAAAACCAGTGATAAATCATTTTGTAAAAAAGGGGCCAACGACTCTCTGGTTTCGAAGTGATAAAAATGGCATGGCCTGACCTCCACCACAAAAAGACGCTCCCGCTATCCAGTAGCCGAGCGTCTTTTCCTTTTTTGGCCTCATTATGTGACCCTACGCGGAATCGAACCGCGCTTTGAGCCTTGAGAAGGCTCCGTCCTAACCGATAGACGATAGGGCCAATACTTATGTTAGAAAATTATTTAATTTAATTTTTGGGAAAGCTCCGTCCTAGTCACAAGTAAAAGTCTACTGACTTTTCTTGCCGACCCCCTCTCGCGCCGCCGCGCTCCGATCTTGCGGTCTGGGTCCCTTCCCTGACCTCACGATAGACGATAGGGCCAGTGAAATCAAAATATAACAAATAAAAATGAAATAGTAAATATTCTATTCCATTCTTACAAAAACTTTACTTTAATAAAACCTTACCGAGTGAGCCACTCCTCGTCTTGTCTAACCAAGAGATCTACTGCCTGCTCAGGCACAGCCATCAACTCCTTAACGACTTTCTCCATCCTAGTGGATTGTGAACCTTTAACTAAAATAATATCCCCTTCTTTTATAATATCTTTTATATATTTTCCTGCTTCCACCGAATCATTGAATTGTAAAACACTATCTTCATCGAGGCCTGAATCGATAGCACTTTCAGCGAGCTTTCTAGAACGTAGCCCGACAGTAACTAGGACATCACAAGCCGTAGCCGCCTCCACTCCCGCTTCACGATGAGCATCGGCAGTGTGCTTTCCCAATTCCATCATATCTCCAAGCACCGCAATTCTACGATATTTTGTTTTTAAACTCTTTAATGTTTCCAGAGCTGAGCCGAGAGCAACTGGTGAAGAATTATAGGTATCATCGATTATGATAGATTTTCTTAAACCGGCGATTAAACTCATCCTTCCTCTTGGGGTCATATATGATGATAGGTTTTCTGTCGATTCGACTAAGTTCAAACCCAAACTAACTCCAACCGCCAAGGCCGCCAAGGAAGAATAAATATTGTTTATTCCTAATGTGCCGATTATTGTGACTGGCAAGCAATTATTAGAATATTCCACTTTAAAGTTTATCCCGAAAGGTATTCCGTTTGTCTCTTTATAATAAACGGAATAATTTGTAGCTCGCATCTGCGCATCACTCATCATTCCGTAAGTGATTATTTTATTGTTTGTTTTTTCCTTAAAAGAAAAAACATCCGCGTCGTCGCTATTGAGTATTAATACACCGTCATGCTTTAGAGCATCAACTAGATTGCCTTTTTCAGCCACCACTTCATCTTTGGATTTGAAATATTCGATATGGACCGGCACATTGGCAAACTTTGTAACAACAACAATATTTGGCTTTAGCCATTTGGTAATATTTTTTATATCTCCTGGTCTATCCGCGCCAACTTCCAAAACCAACCACTCAGGATAATTACCCTTAAAAATAATCAAAGACAAACCTTGCCAAATGTTACATAGCCACTTTATGGGGTCACTCCACGCGTTACCGCAGCCGATAATTGTAAGTGGCACACCAATATCACTATTAAAACTCTTCTCGCTTTTTCGCGCATAAAAAGATTTAGATATTACGGCGTAGATAGCATCTTTGGTGGAGGTTTTACCCACACTACCAGTAACAGCAATAATTTTTGGTTGATATTTTTTTATTATTGCCCGAGCTTCTATCTCCAGTGTTTTGGCTATTATTTTTTTGAATATTTTCTTCATTTATTTAATTTTACTATTTAATGTTTTAAGCTTCAATTTTAAACTCTATCTATCAGGTGGAATATTATAATAATTTATTAAAAATTTCACAGTATCCATAAACGGCGTAGTGAGCGTCTGAGAAGCAAACGGCACCCCCTTTGGTTCAACCGTGTAAAGAAAAATCAAAAATCTAGGCTTATACGATGGGAAATAACCAAAGAATGAGTGCAACCATCTATCATCATAATATCCTCCGCCCGGTTTAGCAATCTGAGCCGTCCCTGTTTTAGCAGCCACACTATAGTTTGGTAGACTTACCTTTCCGTTAGCCAAAGCTTTATCTACCACAACGGTAAGCATACGGGAAATCTCTTCTGAGGTTTCTTTTTTTATTACCTGTCTAGCTTCATTGACATAAGAAATATTATTAAATAATCCGGAGGTGTAGCTTATTTTTTTCACCACATGCGGAGTGATTAGCTTTCCCCCATTCGCCAAAGATGACAAAGCGCGTACTGTCGCAATCGGTGTCAAAGAAATTCCCTGGCCAAAAGAGGCGGTCGCGTATTCAATATCACGTGGGCTATTTAGGTTTTCAAGGCGGCCATGATTCTCGCTTGGTAAATCAATTCCAGTTTCCTCATCCAAACCATACCCGCGCATATAATCGGCAAATTTTGTCTTGCCCATTTTCCTTACTACAAAAGAGACCCCCAGGTTCAATGACTGACTAAGAACTTCCTGCATATCTACCATCCCTCTGGATTTTTTGTCGTGGTTATAAATCGTATAAGTATCGAGAGTAAGTGAACCGGTATCATTGTATTTTGTCTCCGAAGTCACTGCACCAGCATCAATACCAGCGGCCATAGTAAGTGGTTTTATGATAGAACCCATCTCATATAATCCTTCAACCAAAGGATTATTAAAAACGCTAATATCTTCTTCTTCGCTAAACTTATTTAAATCAAAAGATGGTGAAAGGGCCATAGCATATATTTCACCAGTTGTGGGGTCAATGATTATTCCGCCCGTAAGTTTCGAATCATATTGTTTTGAAATCTCAACAACTTTACTTTCTAGGAAGCTTTCAACGGTCGGTTCAATCGAGGTCACAATATCTCCTTCTCTCTTGGAATCATCACTGATTGTTTGTTTGATATTAGAAAAGACTTCAGCAAAAAAATTGACATATGTCTGACTACTATTTCGTGACAGGACATCCTCATAATATTTTTCCAAACCATAGCGACCAACTAATTTGTCACCGTCGTAACCAACAAAACCTAAAATACGAGCGGCGGTATCATCTCCAGGGTAATATCGCCATCTTTCTTTTTCTATCTGTATGGCGGGAATGTCCAGCGCCTCCACTTTTTTCATAAGCTCCTCAGAAACATGGTCAGCAATTTTTTGATAAACACTATTTTCCTGATTGGCTTTGGAATAAAAAGTATCCATATCGATTGGCAATAGCTCAGATATACTTTTATATAATTCCTCTGGGTCGGTTATTTTTCGGGGATTAATAGAAACAATATATCCGGTCGCTAGAGAGCCACCACCCAAAAGAGAGCCGTCTTTATTTTGAAAAAATATACTACCACGACTAAAAATCGTGTGACTAGGCGAAACGTATTGACGGTCAGCCCTGTCGATATATTCTTGGCCGTGAATAATTTGAATATAGTATAAACGAACGATTAAGATAAGAGCAAAAATCAAAAAACAAAAAAAAATAAATCTTATTCTGTTCTTTTCTACATTGGAATTCATATATTATTAAATACCTGGAGTTACCAAAGACAAACCAGGATTCTTTGTATCCTTAGTAACAAATTTTTGACTAGAAACAGTGACAAAACCTATATTATAGGCCAATTCAGGAGTTATATCATTTTTAACTTTAATATACTCAGACTCCAAATCTAGCACTCTAGTATTCAAAAAGGAAAGTTCACTCTCCATCGCTTGCCTTTCTACGATGTTTACAGTCACCCCACGCACCAAGTATCCATACATAAAAATGCAAAGAAAAAACACAGTCAGTAAAGACCAAAACCACACCTTTAGTGGTTCATTGTTATTTATTCTTTTTTCTTCTCTGATTGACATTTTTATTTTTTCTCAATAATTCTCAATTTGGCGCTTCGTGATCTAGAATTTTTGCTTATTTCTGCCGGACTAGCGGTAATCGGTTTTTTATTTATTAAAATGGCTAACTTTTCTTTACTTTTATCTCTAAAAAAATTCTTTACAATTCGATCTTCTCCACTATGAAATGAAATTACTGACATCCTTCCTCCTTTGTCCAATCTCGCAAACCCCTTCAGTAAACCCTCTTTCAATGCTCCCAATTCGTCGTTGACCGCAATCCGTAGAGCTTGAAAGGTTTTTGTGGCAAAATGTATTTTCCCTCGACGATAAACAGCTGGTACGGCCTCCCTGATAATTTCGACTAAATCGTTTGTTGTTTCGATGGCTTTTAGTCTTCTCGCCTCCACAATTTTCTTGGCAATTCTTTTGGCATATCGCTCATCGGCATAGGCGTAAATAATGTCAGCCAAAGTTTCTTCACCCCAACTATTAACAATTGATTTAGCGGTAACGACAGGATCATCGGACGGTTTAGCAAATGTCATATATAGAGGCTCGTCTCTTTTGAAAGAAAAACCTCTTTCAGATTCATCCAATTGATTGGAGCTCAAACCTAGGTCCAAAATTATCCCCTGCACCTTGTCGATTTTCTGATCATTTAAAACCTCATCAATTTTTCTGTAGTCCGATAGAATCAAAGAATAATCGGCTTTCATCGCTTTGAGTCGAATATCAGATCGATCTATAGCCTCTCGATCCCGATCGACGGCAATTATCTTCACCTCTTTACCAAACTTCTCGGCAACATAAGCAGAGTGGCCGCCGTTGCCTAAAGTACCATCAAAGACTACCGCCCCTTTTTTGAGGTTAAGTCCGTCTACTGTTTCTTTTAAAAGAACTGTTTCGTGCTGCATTGCTTTTCTTTATTTTTTAGAGCATTCCGGCGTTACCAAGCTTTTCTGCTAATTGGTCGGCTTCCTTCTCAACCACTCCCTTGTAAGCCTTCCAAGCCTCCTCGTTCCAGATTTCCACTCGATCCTGCACACCAATCAAAGCGACTTTGCCTTTTAGACTTGCTCGACTAATCAGAAAGTCTGGCACGAGCATTCTTCCTAGCGCATCAACTTCAACTTCAGTCGCGCTTCCAAACATATAACGGTTAAAACTTCGATTATCGGCTCTAAGCATATTTGCTTCGGATAATTTGGCAGAAATATTTTTCCACTGCTGCATCGTAAAAATAAACAAACAATTATCTAGACCGGAAGTGATGACGATTTTTTTACCCATCTCTTTTCGAAACTTCACTGGAAGTGAGAGTCTTTTTTTGTCGTCTATTGTATGAATGTATTCTCCGATTAACATAAATGTGTTTTTAGTAGTAAGTAGATTGTAATTTCTTCTTCCCACAATCTCCCACTTGTATACTATTTTATAACACTTCATCCCACAATACAACAAAAATAGGCACTCTTTTGTTTTTTGCATGACAAAAGAGTGCCGTAAAATATGGCTTAAATAAAAGATATTTTAGAAAATAAAAAAATAGTAATTTACAAAATAAAAGTTATCCACTTTTTAAGAAAAATTAAATTTAAAAAACAAAAGGAATGATAGATTTTGTGTGTTTTTTATATTCTAAATAAGTATCTGGAAAATGAATAATTAATAATTTCTCTTCCTTCCTCGCCTTATAATATGCACCGATGAAAAACAAAATAAAAACTAAAAACATAAATAAGGTTGCTGAATATACAAAAGCACCAAAAACAATCAAAATAATACCACTGTAAATTGGGTGTCTTACATGTTTATATGGACCACTGGTTATCAATTCATGGTTTTCTTTGAAAGTAACATTAGCACTCCAATTAGCACCGAGAGCCTTTCTAGACCAAATCATCACTATTAAACCAAGTAGAACAATAAGATCAGCCGTAAGACCAGTCATAAACGAGTAAGACCAAAATCTAAAACTGAGAATAGGAATGAGTGCGTATATTTGTTTCTGAAAGAAAATTACCGCAACAACTACGATAATGGCATAGATACGCATAAGCCAACCGCCTTTATTAACAGCCGTGTTTTTTACTGATCTAGCAGAAATGATCCAATAACTCATTTGAATTGCAACACAAAGTATAATAAAAATTAAGGTAAAATCTTTCATATATAATTACTTTAATTTTAAACTTTTACTTCTTTGGCTTAAGTAGTGGGAAGATTTGGCAATCACGCATTGGTTTGTTCATTAGAAAACTAAATAATCTTTCAGAGAAACCAAAACCAAATGTTGGCGGCATACCACATTCCAAAGCTTCCACAAAATCATTGTCGGTCATCTGAGCTTCATCATCACCGGCTTCACGGAGCTTCGCCTGATCGGCAAACCTACCCGCTTGATCAATTGGATCATTGAGTTCAGAAAAACCTTTACCCATTTCGGAACCAGCCAATATCACTTGAAATCTTTCTACTAGATTAGGATTTTTCTCCATTCTTTTTGCTAGAGGTTCCATCATTACCGGCACATTTACAAGAAAACCTGGACCAGCAATTTGCTTACGACAATACTTCCATAAATTATCAATTGCGCGATTTAGATTGAAACCATTTTTACTATCATATTCAACTTTCAATTCTCGGAGTTTAGCTTCTACGGTTTTTAAGTCAATGTTGGTAATATCCACACCAGTCATCTTCTTGATCGTCTCGGTAAAATCATATATTTCCCATTTGCCAGCTAAATCAATTTCAAAAGTCTTGATATTGAATTTTGTGGTGCCAAAAGTTTTTTCGGAAATAAATCTATACATCTCTTCTACAAATTTCATTCCTTTTTCATAATCAGAAAAAGCCTCATAACATTCCATCATCGAATAATCTTGGAGATGTTCAGCATCCATACCTTCATTTCTAAAGTTTCGTCCAATCTCAAAGACCTTTGGAAAACCAGCGACCATAAGGCGCTTGAGCCATAATTCTGGTGAAATACGCATAAAAACGTCCATATTTAGGGCATTGTGATGAGTAATAAAGGGTTTGGCCTCTGCCCCACCAGTGGTATTCTCTAACACTGGAGTTTCCACCTCCATAAAATCTTTATTGTTCAAAAACTCACGAATGGCGTTCCAGAATTTTGTTCGCTTTAGAATTAAATCCTTTACTTCAGGATTAAACATAATATCCAAATATCTTTTTCGTAGACATTCTTCTTCATCCTGCAAGCCATCCCATTTATCTGGGAGAGGACGCAAGCTTTTTGTGAGCATTTTCCAAGAAACAACCTTGAGGGTTTTTTCTCCTCTCTTAGTTACAAAAAGTGGACCACTAATTTCCACAAAATCACCCATATCTACTGTATTGGTAAACAAATCAAAAATCTGGGCATCCATCTCGTCTTTTTTTAACAAGCCCTGGAGTGTGTCGGTACCGTCACTAATATTAAAAAATATAAGTCCGCCCTGGCCTCGAATAGCCATAACTCGTCCAGCCAAAATCACACTTTCTTTTTTAGAAATTTCTTCAAAATTTTCTTTTACTTCTTTTAGTGGGTATTCGCGATTAGTTTTTGCAGGATAAGGATTAATGCCTTTGTCCAAAAGCATTTGAATCTTTTCTATTCTTACTTTTCTTATTTCTTCGATTGAAGACATCTAGTTAATGATTAACCACTAATACCGTCTATCTATTCTATACCAATTATTTTATAGGTCATAGTGCCCGCAGGAGAATTAAAAGAAAATGACTCCCCTACTTTTTTTCCAAGAATCGCCGCACCAAGAGGACTTCGATTTGAAAGTTTACCAGAGGCCATATCTGATTCTTCAGAACCAACAATTTTAAATTTCTTTTGAGCTTTCTCGCCAACCTTTTCTAAAATAGCAGTCGAACCAATACGCACATGCTCACCATGTGGAGCTTCGCCAGACATAATTGTGGCATTCTTGAGCATTGACTCAAGCTTGGAGATTCTATCTTCTATATTAGCTTGTAATTCTCTTGCCTCGTGATATTCAGCATTTTCAGACAAATCACCCAAACCACGAGCATAATCAAGGCTTTCTGCCACTTCTTTTCTCTTTACGGTTTTTAAATCTTTTAGTTCGTTGTTCAACTGATCAAATTTCTCTCTGGTCAAATATTCTCTTTCTTCTTTCATTTTAAATTTAATTAACTGATATTGCCTTGCAGTTTATCATATTTTTTAATAAAAGAAAAGGTAGACAGTTTAATATTAATTGAAACACTAATTAAGATATTCTGAGGCATAAACTGCCATATAATCTAGAACTTGGCGCATAACAGAAAGCGCACCGGTGGTATTGGCCACTGGACCCTTTTCCATAATCACCACAAAAGCATACTTTGGATTCTCAAATGGAAAAAATCCAGTAATCCATGAATTAACAAATTGTTTATAAACACCGAGTTCAGCGGTTCCTGTCTTGGCGGCCACGCTATAGTCCAGACTGTTCAAGCCCTTAGCAACACCGTAATCTTTTGTTACGCCATCTCTCATGCCATCACGGACTATTTTTAGATATGACTGGTTCAAATTTAAATCAACAGCCGTGCCGTCAATTTCGCTATTTTCTCCTAAAATAATTTTAGGATCAATTAATTTTCCACCATTGGCCAAAGAAGCAACTGATCTTACCAACTGAATCGGCGCCACTTGGAAACCATACTGCCCGATTGAGGTATGGTAGGTATTTCCCACTCGCCACTCTTCACCATCAAAATTTTCCTTCTTCCACTCCGGAGTCGGTATTACTCCAGCAGCCCCGGAGAAAAATGGCGAGGTCAAGGCCTGACCAAAACCAAACAGCTTCATATATTTATCAATATTTAAAATTCCCAACCCCTTCTGATTTTCAAATCCCCCTCCAACTTCGTAAAAATAAACATCTGAAGAAACTGCCAATGCTTTTTTCATATCAACATAACCATGAGCTTTCCAGTCCCTGAAAATAGTAGGCTTTGTCGCATCATAAGGATTGGGCAACGAAATAGAACCCGTGCTCAAAATATTGGTGTATGGATCAATTATATTTTCCGCAAGAGTGGCATAGGCCATATAGGGTTTTACGGTCGAACCAGGAGTATACAACCCATCAATTACCCGATTCAAAGACGGTGTATTTTTATCATTAAAATATTTATTTATGGCAGTATTATTTTTACCATCAGTTAAAACCTGAGAGTTGTATTCGGGATAGCTGGTCAAGGCTAAAACTTCACCAGTATTTACATCCATAATCACACCCGCTCCACCGGAAAAACCAGCCCGCTCGGCTAAACTTTTTATTTCCGTATATAATTCTTCTTGAATACCTGAGTTTATGGACAGTTTTACATCATCACCATCCTTAGGATTACGAACGATGTTCTCAGACTGAAGTTCCCCTAAAGCATTTACTTCCACAATCCTTTTTCCATTTTCACCTGACAAGACATCATTATAGATTTTTTCGATACCATCCTTACCATCAAATACCTCGCTAAAGTAAAAACCATACTTATCTTTTGAAGGATATTTCAAATAACCAAGTAAGTGAGCAAAACCATCAAGCGGGATATACTTTCTTAAATCATAAGCATTGTCTTCAGGGTTTTCCACATTCCAAGCCAACTTTGTTCCCTCTCGGTCATAAATCACACCTCTTTTAGCAAAAATTAAAGAATTTCTCAAACGATTATTTTCACTTTTTGCAAAATAATAGTCTCCTTTTTCTACCTGTAAGTTCCAAATCCTAAAAATAAAAATAGAAATTATTATAAAAAATACCCCACCCAAAATAAACAAACTCTTTCTGGAAATAGATTTTTCTAGGCGCCCCTCAAACTGGTGGGTGTCAAAATTTGGTAGATTACTCGAGTCGATAAAAATCTCATCGGGATCAATATCCTTTTCACGTCTATCATATCTAATGATGCTTCTCCGCCAACTCCACTTTATCATAGATGGATTCTAACACACCACTTCACTAATTTACAAAGTAAATCTATTTTTTAGGTATTAATTTGTTTAGCTCAATAAGTTCATCACGCAAGATAGCTGCCGTCTCGAAGTCCAATATTTTTACCGCGGCATTTAGTTGTATTTCTTTTTGCTTAATAATTTTCTTTGGATTTTTTTGCATAATCTCCTTATCAATCCTCAACAGTTCAGTAACAGCCTTATCATGTGGCGATTTCAACTCCTCCATAATATCCTGAATTTTTTTTATAATAGTGGTTGGAGTAATATTGTGTTTTTTATTATAAGCTATCTGTATTTCTCGACGACGATTAGTTTCTTCCATCGCCCTTTTGATTGAACCAGTTATATTGTCGGCATAAAGAACCACTTTACCTTTCACATTTCTGGCCGCTCGGCCAATAATTTGTATTAGAGAAGTGTCGGAACGCAAAAAACCTTCCTTATCGGCATCCAAAATTCCAATAAACTCAACTTCCGGCAAATCCAGTCCTTCTCGAAGTAAATTTACACCAACCAAACAATCAAATTTTCCACGACGAAATTCGGTTAGAATCTGTATTCGATCAATTGTCTTAATATCACTGTGCAAATATTCAGCTTTAATCCCTTTAGCTTTGAGAAACTCGCTTAAATCCTCAGCCATCTTTTTGGTCAGAGTAGTCGCTATTACTCGACCCCCACCTTTAATCACCTCCCCAGTTTCCTGAATAAAATCAAAAACCTGTCCCTTGTATATAGATTTTTCGCTAATACCCCTTATTTCTACTTGAGGATCTATAAGACCGGTCGGTCGAATCACCTGTTCAACCACTTGCTTACTTTTTTCCAACTCATAGGTGCTTGGTGTAGCCGAAGTGTAAATTACTTGCCCGACTTTTTTTACAAATTCCTGAAATTTAAATGGCCGATTATCACTCGCGGAAGGCAGACGAAAACCATGGTCAATCAGATTTTTCTTTCGCGAAGCATCACCGGCATACATTCCATTCAGTTGAGGAATAGTAACGTGAGATTCATCTATTACAGTCAAAAAATCTTTCGGAAAATATGATAATAAAGTCTCTGGGGGTTCTCCAGCCACCTTACCGGAAAAATGCCTAGAATAATTTTCAATACCATTACAATAACCGACTTCTTTAATCAAAGATAAATCATAATTTGTTCTACGTTTCAACCTTTCTGCTTCCAGATTTTTACCAGCCTTTTTTAAGACTTTGAGTTGAGACTCCAGTTCAATTTTTATACTTTGAATTGCCCGCTTTTTTTCATCATCATTAGTAATAAAGTGCTTTGCTGGAAATAAATAGAAGATTTTCTCTTCGCTGATTATTCTTCTGGTTATCGCATTTATTTTGGTTATACTTTTAATAGCCTCCTCATTAAAATCGATTCGATAAATTATTTTCTCATTGACAGGCATTATTTCCAAAGCATTACCCACTGCCCGAAATTCACCAGGTTTCAAATCGGTATTATTTCTTTCAAAATAAATACTAATTAGTTTACGAATAAATTCGGCCCGAGAAATTTTCATACCAACCTCGACTTTCATATTTACTTTTTCATATTCTTCTGGTGAACCCAATCCATAAATACAAGAAACAGAAGCAACAATAATCACATCTTTTCTAGTCAAAAGAGCTTGGGTAGATGCGTGACGAAGACGATCAATCTCTTCGTTAATCATCGCCTCCTTCTCTATATATGTGTCAGAAACTGGAATGTAAGCCTCTGGCTGATAATAATCATAATACGAAACAAAATAATGCACAGCATTGTCTGGAAAAAATTCTCGGTACTCTTGAGCCAACTGCGCAGCTAGGGTCTTGTTGTGAGCAATAACCAAAGTCGGTTTTTGCACCTGCTGTATCACATTGGCCACTGTAAAAGTCTTTCCCGAGCCAGTTACACCAAAAAGAGTCTGGTCTGTATAACCCTTATTGATACCTTCGACTAGTTTTTTAATCGCCTGCGGTTGGTCACCAGCTGGAGTATGTTTGCTTTGAATTTTAAAGCTATTTGACATATTTCATGATTATGTTAGATTTTTAACAGAAAAGCAAGTTTTGTTTACCTCAATTTTAGAAAGGAGGGTGCTATGGCACTCACAAAAGAAAGACAAGGTGAAATTGCCTTGGCTCTGATTAAAGAGCAGATCAGGGAGGAAATCGGCAAGGACCCCCTGAAGTTTGAAGTGGCCGAAGCGACGGTAAAAAATATTCGCAAGTCAGATCTTTTTCTTGCGGATACAAGCATGACAAGCGAGCAACTTTTGGAATTTTTTACTTCTATCATGCCAAGTACAGAAAGCCGAGGAACTTTCGAGAAAGCTGTCCTTATGACAACAAATTTGAGATAACACAAACAAACGAAACCCCGCGCAATCAAGTGCGGGGTTTATGTTTTTTTAGACTTTCAGTTATATAAATTTTATTTTTTGTAATTACTCAAAAATTTAGTTTTAAATTCTTCAAAATTACCGTCCAAGATAGACTGACGAATTTGTTTTACCAGATTCACAAGAAAATAAACATTGTGGATAGAAGCCAAGGTCCCCGCCAGCATTTCCTTGCCATGAAAAAGATGGGCAATATATCCCCTAGAATAATTTTGACAAGTATAGCAATGACAATCAGATTCGACCGGTTTAGTGTCCAATCTAAATTCGGCATTGGTAATGTGCATCTTGCCAGTTTTGGTATATAAAGTGCCGTTTCGGCCGTTTCTAGTAGGTAAAACACAATCAAACAAATCTACTCCGCTCTCAATTCCCATAAATAAATCCTCAGGCTCACCTATTCCCAAAAGATGCCTTGGTTTTTCTTCAGGTAAAATCTCGTTGACCCATTTTACAGCTGTCGACATATCTTCTTTAGCAAAGGACCCGCCAATACCAAAGCCATCAAATTTTTTACCATCAACCTCGACTTCAGAAATAAATTTTGCGGATTTTTTTCTAAGTGCTTCTTCTCGACCACCCTGGATAATACCAAACAAAGAAATTTTTTCTTCTAAATTTAGTTTGGTATGCTCTTCCAAACTTCTCTTAGCCCAGGCATGAGTCCGCTCAAGAGCTTCAGTTTGATACTTTAAATCTTCATTTGGTGAAGTACACTCATCAAAAGCAAAAATAATATCAGCTCCCAGATTGTGCTGAATCTGAATAGATTTTTCTGGAGTAATATAATGTACCGAACCATCAAGGTGTGAAGTAAATGAAACGCCATCCTGTCCAACCTTTGCTAGACGTGGGGCATTTGAATCATCAAATCTCTCTGGAATTAAAAGCGACGGATCAGTAACTTGCAATACCTTAGAAATACCTTTTTTATAAGCGGCGCCCAAAGAAAAAACCTGAAATCCCCCAGAATCAGTCATGGTTGAACCCTTCCAATTCATCATTTTACCCAACCCACCTAGTTTCTTTACTGTCTCGTCACCAGGTTGAAGGTATAAATGATAAGTATTGGCCAAAACCACTTGGGCTCCAGCGTCTTTTACTTGTTCAGAATTAAGAGACTTTACGGTGGCTTTTGTCCCCACAACCACAAAAGCAGGAGTTTCAATTACTCCATGGGCGGTCTTAAGTAAACCAGCTCGTCCTAGCTTTCCTTCTATTTTTTTCTCTATATTAAAACTAAGTGACATAGTAAATTAATATAGCAAATTTAATGGAGCAATGCTATAATATTTTTATTATGAATTTTAAAAACTTATTTTCAAAAAAAGACAAAAAGGATATTTCTTCTACAACTGATAATATTAGTGCGGCGCCTCTTACCCTTAATACCCTTGAAAGTATTATACACAAACGAGTAGACACCGCGGACAAAGAACTAGAAAAAGGCTACAACCTCATCAAAAAATATCCACGTTCGGTCAGTATTTTAGGCTCCGCTAGATTTACCCAGGATAGCATTTACTACAAACATGCTCAGTCTCTTTCCGCTAGAATTGCTAGAGATTTAAAATATGCTGTTGTTACTGGGGGTGGACCAGGAATAATGGAAGCGGCAAACCGCGGATCATTTGAGGCTGGTGGTGTATCTCTTGGTTTTACTATAATCCTCCCCCAAGAACAAAAAGATAATCCTTATTTAACTGACCATGTTGATTTCGAATACTTTTTTACCAGAAAAACTCTGCTCTTCTTTTCAGCTGAAACATATATTTATTATCCAGGAGGTTTTGGTACCTTTGACGAATTATTTGAAATATTAACCCTAATTCAAACAAAAAAAATCCCCTCGACTCCAGTGATTCTGGTTGGGCGTGAATTTTGGAAGCCACTATTGGAGCTAATCGACAACAAACTATATCGCGAGACTTACACTATCAACCTTGAAGATCAAAATATTTATAAAATTGTGGACTCCGAAGATGAAATTATTGAAATTATAAAGAACGCCCCTTTCAGGCAAGAATAGTTTCCATATAATAAAAAACATCCCAATTTCATGGGATGTTTTTAAAATTAATTAATATTTAATCACAATACGTTGAGTACATGATTATTCTTCATACCCGAAAAATTAAGGCCTCTCACTATTGTAAATAGTTGTCACTTCGCTCGAAGAAAGTTCTCTGTTGTAAATAAGAACCTCATCAAGGTTCCCTTTAAAAAAGTTTCCACCCAAATTATAACCCCAGCCGCCAATCATTCCAAAAATTCCAGCAGGATTAGTAACCAATGTTTGCGTTGTTCCCAATTGACTACCATCCAAATAAAACTTCACCGCTGTGCTATTTCTTGTAATAACCAAATGATGCCAATTATTATCAAAGGTCCAAGGCACACTGACATAATTATTATCGTTAGTATGCATATAAATTTTATTATCAGCATAGAATCCTCCCATGTAATCAAAACCTCCCGTCGCAAGAGGACTTCCGATAATATTTTGACCAGAAGAAAAAGAATCCAATTTGAACCAGACAGAAGTAGAATAAGAAGTACCAACATTCATCGTGGGCAAGTTAATATATTCGGTCCCGATAAATTTAAAGGCTTTGCCTAACAAGCCCATATCATATACGGATGGACAATTAATAACCGCACAATTTCCATTATTTGAACCGAAATTATCTATAATAATACTATCGGTGTTTGGCTGACTGGCCAATATCCAATCGATAGTATCGGCGATAACGTAACTTCCACCAATGGCATTATCAGAAATTGTAACACTATATGAATTTCCGGCAGTAAAATTAAATATTCCCAACAGAGTACTGCTGGCCGACGGACTCACCGCGTATTGATTAACTAAAACGGTTGTTGTTCCGCTATCACTAAAAATTGAGTGTGGGATGTTTGTTCCCCTTGTCGGATGAGCATACCAATAGGAATAAACCTTGTATTGACCGCTTACTGTAGGGGTAAATGACCAACTTGCACTATTGTTACCGACCCCTAGAGGAGTTACGTAATGACAATTACTATGAACTGAATAAACTGTAGCGGGATCCACTGACCAAGTTCCAAAAGTTGAAAAACCGGCGTCACTATCATCAACAATATAATTTGAATAAAATCCGTTATCAAAACTCCAATGAGCAAGCAAACCATCAGCAGGGATGGATGACACCCACACTGCATACAAAGTTACATTCCCTGCTCCCATCACAAAGGTTGATGACGTGGCTTGATTTGTCCCCGATCCGTTTGCTGCCGTATTCCAACCAGCAAAAGTGTAACCAGTTTTTTCTAGTGTTCCCGCGTCAGCCACAACAGTAACTGTAGCGCCAGCAATATAAGTACTAGAATCAGTTGGAGCGGTTCCACCAGTGTTGGTGTTACCATCATAAGTGACGGTGTAGGTGGTAGCGGGAGTGGAGGAAGCCAGAGTTGTTCCCAAGGCAATAAATTCTCCGACTTCAGCTAAAGGTGCCGTCGCAATCAGCTTACCATTCGTACTAGAGCTTAAACCGAGTTTGTAACCAGTACCACCGATAGCGGCATAAGCAGGGGTGATGAGGGTAAGAGTGGAGCTAGCACCAGAGGGGTCAGTGGGTATAGCGGTGATATAGGTCGGGACAAGAGCGGTAAGGTTGATAAGGGAGCCACAGGTAAGAGAGGTGGTGGCCGTACCAGTATCACAGATTTCCGTGAGAGTAGTAGGGATAGTAGCGGGATACTCACCATTGTCTATATAGTACTGGGTCATAGCGTTGTATATCTGCTTGAGATCAGACTTTCTTTCAGTGTTACGGACGGTGGCTAACTGACGACCGGGGTTGATGGCGATGATCACGATGCCGGCGAGGATGGAGATGATACCGACGACCAACAATATTTCCAAGAGAGTAAAACCTTTTTTGTGGGGCATGTTTTAAATTAGTTAATAATTAATAAATATTAGCTTCAATTTCATTCTGCACAAAAGAGATTAATTTTACACTTAAAATTTATTTATCTAATACTGTGGGCGACTTTTACAATTCTAATAATATGATTATTACCAAACTAGTTACCTATCAAGCTTCTACCGGTGCCACTATTATACAATTGAGAAACTTCAGTTGAGCTTAAAACCCTACCCCAAACGGATACCTCGTCAATATAAGCGTTCGCCCTTCTATATGCTGAATTTGATACATCTAAACCAATTGTGGCATCTGCAGATGTTGGTCCTCCCCAATTAGCCGAGTTTGAAACAGCCACACTACTAATTTCAGTTCCATTTTGATAAAGTTTTAAATATGTTCCCTGACCAAATGTCATACAAATATGTGTCCAATTAGTCTTTGCAACCGAGCTACCAAAAACTGTCGGCCACGAGCTATCAGCTAATCGAGTTGTTGCGTTTGGTCTTAAATCACTTAAATCGGTTACTCCAAATAATGCCCAGGAATAATCTTGATTATTAATTCCTCCATACAAACCAACTAATTGCTGTTGATAATTACCACCTGCTCCTGAACCATCCCCTCTGATATTGTACCAAGTACAAGCTGATAGTTGACTTGCCCCTCCACCAATCTTACTATTCATACTCACACCGTAAGTTTTATCGAAATAATACCCGCCTCCAACTTTTCCATAAGATGAACTATTAAGAGGAGTACCTGTATTAAAGAAAGTTCCATTGTGGTTATTACCTGAATAGTCATTAATATTTGTGTCTAACGGATAATAAACAAGGAGTCCACTTCTCAAGGCCAGACAGGTCGAATCACAAGGATTGAGCGTCCATTGAGCGGTAATAGTCTGGCTCAAAGCTGGCATTGTTGCTGGAATAGTTGGTGACCAACCACTAAAAGTATAATCGATTCTGGTTGGATTCGCTGGTGGCGTGATAGAAGTGCCATAATTCTGAGTTATTGGAGAAACCGCTGAACCGCCATTGGAATCAAAAGTTATAGTATAAGAATCACTAGCCCACTGTGCATATAAAACAACATCTCCTGGACTCAAAATGAAAGAATCGCCCGAAGAATAACTTGTCCCTGTACCACCAGCCTCAGTATTCCAATTTACAAAAGAGTAGCCAGTTTTGGTTAGAGAATTGATGTTTCCCATAACAGGGTAATTGGCTCCAGCAATAAGTGATACACCCGGAGGAGTGTCACCACCATCATTACCATTACCATCATAAGAAACGGTGTAATACCAAATAGCGTATAAAGTAATATTTGATTCCGGCATCAAAAAAGTATCATCTGGAAAATAATTTGTACCACTACCATTGGCCGCCGTATTCCAACCACCAAAAGATGCTTCATTTTTTGTTAGACCTGAAGTATTGTCACGAACAGTTATTGTTACTCCGGCTTGCTCGAGGTGTGTTGGTGGTGGTGTTCCCCCATCACTGCCGTTACCGTTGTAAGTAACTGTGTAATAAGTAATAGGTGGAGTGGAGGAAGCTAGAGTTGTCCCCAAGGCAATAAATTCTCCAACTTCAGCTAAAGGAGCTGTCGCAATCAGCTTGCCATTAGTACTAGAGCTTAAACCTAGTTTGTAACCAGTACCACCGATAGCGGCATAAGCGGGAGTGATGAGGGTAAGAGTGGAGCTAGCACCAGAGGGGTCAGTGGGTATAGCGGTGATATAGGTGGGGACAAGAGCGGTGAGGTTGATAAGGGAGCCACAGGTAAGAGAGGTGGTGGCGGTACCAGTATCACAGATTTCCGTGAGAGTAGTAGGGATAGTAGCGGGATACTCACCATTGTCTATATAGTACTGAGTCATAGCGTTGTATATCTGCTTGAGATCAGACTTTCTTTCCGTATTACGGACGGTAGCTAGTTGTCTAGCAGGGTTGATGGCGATTATCACGATGCCGGCGAGGATGGAGATGATACCGACGATGGCCCGGACCCCAAATTTTTGACACCAATCTTGTATAATTTATCAATCTAGTTAATATACAAGATATATGAAAAGACAAAAAATCGCTCCTGAATTAAAGGAGCAAATTATCAATCGTATTAAGAACGAAGGTGTTACTGTTATGCAAGCCGCTAAAGATCACGGGCTAGCAGAAGGCACTATCTACGCTTGGATTGCCAAGAAGGTCGAAGGTGGTCCAACTGTGTCAGAAATCATTCGTTTGAAAAAGGAAAATTCCCAGCTTTTTCAGCTCTTGGGTGAGATCACCCTCAAGCTATCTGAAACCCAAAAAAAGAAATGCTAGCTGACAGCGAGACATCTAAAACTCTTCGGGCCAGAGAGTTTCAGGTTTCTCGTCAAAGTCTCTACTACAAACAAAAGAAACCAGACAAAGATTGGGCTTTAAAATGCCGGATCGAGGAAGTATTACGAGAACATCCAAGTTACGGATCCAGACGTTTAGCTTGGCATCTTCATCTTAATAGAAAAGGAGTCAAACGAGTGATGAATATATTTGGTATCAAAGCGTATCGAAGGCGAGGTCGTAAATACAAGAAAAGCAAGAATATCAAGGTTATTTATCCCAATCTTCTCATCACTACCTATCCGGCTTACGAGAACCACATTTGGGTATCAGATTTCACCTACATACCATTTCAAGGCAAAACAGTTTATGTCGCAACCGTTCTCGATCTATTTACCAGAAAAATTGTTGGTCTATCCGTCTACACCAATCACGCTACCCAATTAGTACTGTCAGCCTTCTTAAATGCCATCCAAACTAATTCTCGACCAGAGATATTTCACTCGGACAATGGTAGTGAATACAATTCACAGGTATTTATTGAGGCCTTGCAAAATGTCGGCACCTTAATCTCTCGCTCGGCCCCGGGCTGTCCATGGGAGAATGGTTACCAAGAATCATTTTATTCTCAATTCAAGATTGATCTCGGTGATCCGACTAGATTCAAAAAGCTTGGTGAGTTGGTGCTAGAAATTTATCAGACAATTTATCGTTACAATAATTCTAGGATTCATTCGGCTCTTAAAATGTCGCCGGTTCAATTTGCACTTTTGAGCGCCCAGAGTTATACTTTAGCTAACAAGAATGGTGTCTAAAGAAAGGGGTCCAGTACA